>G312J29652_10000083_pt1 | contig 18774 bp, 16 predicted proteins | sample EareggfetidaYelm_FD_29652 | JGI IMG/M metagenome (IMG submission 29652) | reverse complement strand
AGTCGACCAGGAGCTGCTCGACGCGGGTGATGAGAATGGACTTACGGGTGCAGTTCGTGCGCCCGGAGTTGCATCCGGCGCAGATGAAGTAGGGGTAGATCGTGCCGGTGTGGCTGTGGGAATGGTGGATGATCAGACGGGATCCGCGTTGGTCGCAATAGACGGTTCCTTTGAGGTAGTGGTCGTGGGCTTGGGTGCATTCGGCGGCGGAAACGTGGGCGCGGAGCACGGCTTGGACTTGGTACCAGACCTCTGCCGGGATGAGGGGTTCGTGGGTGCCTTCGTACTTCACGCCACGGTAGATCACGTCGCCCTTGTAATACGGGTTGATGAGTATGCGGTGCACGATGGTGGGCGGCGAGTATCCGGCCTTGTTCGGCCTGGTAGCTCGTCAGAACCGAGCTCGCCTGGGTCGACCGGTAGAGATCGTCGTAGACACCACGTCCGTCTGTGGCACCGACACCATCGGGCAGGAGGGACTGCTGTTGCGACCGCTCTTGCTTCACCATCGTGATCGACGCTCGGATGTTGCCCGTCAGGGCTCGGAACTGTTCCTCAATCCGCCCCGGCATCCGGATTCCTGGATCTTCCCGGCCCAGGCTCACTGGGACGGCGCGTAGATCCAGCCATGGCTCGTTCCCGGCCTGAGCTCGATGCGCGACACGTAAGAGCTGGCGTAGCTCCACTCGTCACGTTGCGGATGGTGGGCGCTCAATGCCATCAGCGGAAGAACGACCGCGTCGATCGTGCTGAGATGCGGCTGACGCCGCTTCCCGTGCTCGTCTACCGACCAGTCAGCAGGGTACGTCACACGCCGCGAGCCTCGCGAAGCTCCCGTCTTGGCGGTGGCTCGACGCAAGGAGTAACTCGTGGCGCACGCCCCGATACCCTTTGCCGAAGAATCTGCCCTGGCTCGGACCGAGCACGGCTTCCAGGTTCCTCGGAAGCCTGTCTTCGTCGCCCTTCATAGACATCCACACTACTCTGTATCCAAACCTATGGACCGGTTTCCGGACTCGGAGGGCTCATGACAACGACTGGTAACGTGGTGGAGGTGAGCACCAAGATGGAAGGTCGGCCCCGTGACGCCTCGATAAGCCGGGCTCTTGTGCGCGCAGCTGAACGAAGAATGGAAGCCGACGGATTCGGCAAGCTGACCGTTGACGGAATCGTGAACGAAGTCGGTACGACGCGGCAGACCTTCTACCGGCGCTACCGGAGTGTTTCGCTCCTCGCGCTTGAGGTTCTGCTCTCGAGGTTCGGCGGCCAGGAGCGGATCGACACCGGCAAGCTCGAGTCGGATCTTCTGGAGCTGCAGCGCAACGACGTAGCGATGATGAACGCGCCGCTCATCCAGAAGAACCTGCCCGGTCTGCTTGCGGAAATCCGTACCGATGTCGACGTGCGGCAACTCTATTACGAGAAGATGATCCATCCTCGCCGCGTGAACGTGAGCCTAGTGATCTCGCGTGCCCGCGACCGGGGCGAGCCGGCTCGTTCGGACATCGATTCCGAGTACATCTGCGACCTGTTGTTCGGGCCACTGCTCGCACGGATACTGCTTCCGACGGAGCTCCCGCTAGACGATCGCCTCGCTCGCCAGACCGTCGCCACGGTCCTCCGCGAGATTCGCTAACCGGGGTCACTCGTCGGATCGCCCCCAGCGAACCTCATGCGTCGGGCGACAGCCTCGATCGACCGGTCAAATCCTGTGAACCGATGGCCCCGCGGCACGTGGGTGCCGCGGGGCGCCGTCGATCTTCTGGAGATGAACCAGCTCCTGGTACAGCGGAGATTCCATCATGAGCTCTTCGTGAAGGCCAGTAGCCTCTATCCGCCCCTCACTGAGCACAATGATCTGATCTGCGTCCATCACGGTCGATAACCGGTGCGCGATCACGACGACCGTGCATTGCGTACTTGCTCGTCGGATCGCCTGCTGGAGATGATGTTCGTTCGCGCTGTCAAGATTGGACGTCGCCTCGTCGAGGAGGAGGACCGCGCTCCCGGATAGAAGGGCGCGCGCGATCGCCAGCCGTTGTCGCTCGCCCCCACTCAGCAGAATGCCGTTCTCGCCGACCTGCGTGTTCAGGAAATCCGAAGGGGCCATGTCCTTCGGAAGCAGATTGCATTGCCCAAGTGCTGATATGCATTCTTCGTCGTCGGCCGCTAGACCTCCGACCAGCAGATTGTCTCTGATCGTTCCGGCCAGCGCGGGGGAGTCCTGCTCGACATAGGAGAGTTCTCGCCGAATCACATCACGTGCAAGCTCGGAGGCGTCCTTTCCTCGAAAGACGATCTGCCCCTCGAGAGGATCGTAGAACTGCTCCATCAGCGAGAAGATCGTCGACTTGCCCGCCCCGGACGGTCCGACGAATGCCGTCATTTTTCCGCTGGGAACGTCAAACGTGACGTTTCGCAGCGCCCAAGAACCGCTATCGCTCTCCGGGGCGGAATACCTGAATCCCACGTCACGGAACGAGAACACCAGAGCCGTATCCTCTAACCTCGCGTCAGTCTCTGCGACATTCCTCGTCTCTTCGGGAATCGTCAGAACCGATTTCACCCGAGCGAAGGCGCCGAGCGCCTCGTTCATCGACGTGACGGCGCTCGCCAGGAGGGCCACCGGAGCGATGACAAGCATGACGTACATCACGAAAGAGCTCAACTGGCCGATTGTGACGATTCCGGCGGCCACTCGCAGTGCGCCGACTCCCACGACTGCCAGCAGAACCGCCTGGACCGCCACGCCGGTGAACGAGCTGACTACAGCCTTGAGCCATGCGATCCGCAGTCCCGCATCGCGCGCATCCTCAGCCGAGGAGATTGCACTGCCTTCTTCGCGGCCCGTCGCACGGGCCGCACGGATCGTTCTGATTCCCCCGAGGGCACGGTCCATCTGGGACGAGAGGGCTCCAATATGTGCCTGCAGCGATTCCGCTGCCGGTCTGGTCCCCCGAGCGAGTAGGATGACCGATGCAGCAAGCAGGATCACGACTCCGATGACGATCACGAGGAGCACCGGATCGATCACCGCCATCATGATGAACGCACCGACGACGATGACCAGCTGCGAGCAGAGCTCCACAAGACCCTGGGTAAGGATCTCGCGCAGGGCCGAGACATCGTTCGTCACTCGCGAGACGAGGTCTCCTCGCTGCCGACGGTCGAGCACCGGGATCGGCAGCCGCAGTATGTGGCGGATGAGCTTCGCACGGATCGTGAAGACGACTCGCTCGCTCGAGCGTTCGAGTATGAGCTGCTGGAGCGTGTTAAGCACCGCGGAGCCGAGGAGAAGCACCACGATCCCCACAATCGCCCAAACCGCGATGCCGGTCGAGAAGCTGTCGACGATGTAACCGGCCAGCATGGGCTGCACGAGGGAGCCGATGCTGCCGGCGATGCTGAGAAGAAGGGCGAGGACGAGCCGGGAACGATAGGGTCGGACGAACGGCCAGAGCTCACGCAGCCTGACGGACTTTTCATTGCCCTTCTGTCCATCGGAGCCGTCCGTATGATCGTTTATCATGATCAGGCGTCACGCCGTTGAAGAAGCAGCGCGAACACGGACGACGCAGCGACTAGCCAGGCCAGCACGACGCCGACTCCCGCGCCCCATGGAGCCGAGATCTGACTGTCCCCGGTCACCGTCAGACCGCTGGCGCTGAACGGCAGCGCCGCGTCGACAAGCGGCGCGATCCTCTGGAGGAGCGGAACCGCAAGGATCGGGGCAAGAGTGAGCGTCGCGACCGCGATCATGGTGCTCCGTAAGAGCACTGTGAGCGTCAGGCCGAGCACTGCAAACATCACGCAGCTGATCACGTAGCCGGTGCCTGTCTGCCAGGTGGCGACACCGGTCACCTCGGCCCCACTGCTCACGAGCTGTCGCACGAATCGGTCCAGCGTGAATGTGAGAACAGCGGCGCATGCCGTTAGTAGCAGCATGGCGCTGAGCTTCGCGGTGAAGAGCCTCGCTCTGAGCGGCACTGCAAGGAGTCCAAGGTTCAACTCTCCCGAGCGCAGATCGGACCCCGCCACGAGGCAGCCGAACACAGTGAACAGGATGACGCACAGCGACAGCCCGAAGGAGCTCGGTAGCCGGGCGACAGTCTCTGCTCCGCTGGTGGAGATCCTGAGATCTGCGAGGAGCGCGGGAACGAGCGCCGTGAGACCGGCGAGACCGAGTGTGCACATCGGCCACGGAAGGGTGAGGATTTTAATGACCTCGGCTCTCGTGGCTGCGATCCCGGGATGGTTATCTCTCCCTGTCATGTCAGATCCCTTTGACGGAAGACGACAGCCCAGGCGATCACGGCAACAGCTGCCCAGGCGACCAGGAGTATCACTCCTTGCCCGCCGGTGAGCGAAGTCGGGCTGTCGGGATATCCGAACAGGAACGTCTTGGCTCCGATCATGGGCAACACATTGTTGAGACCCGGAACGATGGCGTCCAGCACCTGCGAGAAGGCAAGCACCAGGATGAGGACGATACAGCCCAGGGCAGCGAGCGTGTTACGGAAGATGGCTGTCAGCGCCTCCGCGAAGAGAGCCATCAGGACCGCATACAAGAGCACCTTCGCACCGACCAGAATGCCTGGCCCGGAGAGGACGATCGGCACTGCGGGATCGGGAAGCAGGAGTAGAAGGATGATGTCGGACACGACGAACATGGCGACGACGACGGCGCCGCTCAGCAGGACCGTCGATACGATCTTCGCGCCGACCAGACAAAGTCTGCTGGGAACGGCGGCGACGGAGGTCAAAATCTGGCGGGTGCGGTACTCGTTGCCGCTTGCGGCGGCAACGAGCAGGGGAAGGAATAGCGCTGCGCTCTGATAGGGCGAGGAAAGAATCGTGTCGGTTACCCCACGCTCGTACGGAGCCTGCTGACCAACGAAGTCAAGGTAAAATCCGTTCTCGAGCGTGGCGCTGAGCTCTGCGAGGAGGCTCGCGCTCATCTGGGCGAAGTAGATGTTGAGAGCCATGATAACTGCGACGCCGATCCACCAGCTGCGCAATGTGGTGGTCTTGGTGAGCTCTGCCCTGACGGTGCTGACCCAACTGAATCGCGTCCCGACGGCACGCGGGATCCCGGCGCTCATATTGCGTTCTCGGTGTAGTGGAAGTATGCATCCTCGAGGGACGGATGACCGCCGGTGACCTCAGCCAGGGTGCCCTGAGCTCGGATGCGTCCGTGGCTGAGCACGACGACGCGCTCGGCGATGCTCTCGAGCTCCTTCATGAAGTGGCTCGAGATGAGTACGGTGGCACCGTCCGCCGCTCGTTCCGTGATGAAACCCCGGATCCAGCGGATGCCTTCCGGGTCGAGGCCGTTCATCGGTTCGTCCAGGACGATGACGTCCGGATCGCCGATCACGGCTGCTGCGATCCCCAGTCTCTGCTTCATGCCCAGAGAAAAGCCCCGGACTCGTTTCTTAGCCACGGATGCCAGCCCGACCATCTCGAGCACTTCCTGCACCCGGGAGGAAGGGATGCGATTGCTCTGGCCGATCCAGCGGAGGTGATCGACGGCGCGCCGCTCCGGGACCGGAGCGGCATTGTCCAGGAGCGCGCCGACGCTTCGCAGGGGGAACGGGCCGAGATCCTGATACCGCTTCCCGAGGATCGTGGCAGATCCTGCCGACGGCCGTGTCAGTCCGAGGAGCACTCGCAGCGTCGTTGACTTGCCTGACCCGTTGGGGCCGATCAGCCCCGTGATCACGCCCGCCGGAGCCTGGAAGGATGCCCCCTCGACGGCGGTGTTGCTTCCGTACCTCTTCGTGAGATTGTGCACCTCTATCATGCGGTGTCTCCTCCTTCTTTTTCTTTCCATGCTGGTCGCATCTCGATCACCTTGAGGTATTCGCGCACGGCTGCAGGCTCTCCGATTGGATCGCCGTCGACCTCGATCCAGGCGTGCGCGAGGAAGGGCTCGACCCGGAAGCCCGTGCACCAGATGGGCGCTCGATGTTTGGAGGCCCCCAGGAGCATGACTGCGAGGGAACGCTGCAAGCAGTCGTTGCCGGCGCATCTCCTGCTCACGCTGTTTACGGCGTTCCTCCACTCGGCGACCTCGAGCGCGTCTGGAGGGGAAGACTTCTTCGTCAGTGTCCTCAGGATCCGGGTGATCCTCGCCGGCGGCAACGCACACAGGATAGCCGCGATCGGGGCGGCGATACGGGCTTGCAGGCGCAGCCTGGGAGGCGGAGCCCACCGTTCCTGGATCATCACCGGGGAACTCAATTCGATGCTCCCTTCACGAGCCGTGCCTCAGTCAGGTTTCGGAGAAGAACCTGGCAGTCCTCGAGCACCTGCGCAGAATCCGCGCCCAGCTCGTGTGCCAGACGTGTAGCGACGTCGCGCAAGGCCTCGCCTGCGAGCACCGAGCGAAGAACGTTCACGCCGGTAGGATTGAGATGCCAGTACTTGCCGTGCCTGGCGTCGAGCAGGATTGTCCCTTCCTCCGTCTCCGTGAAGATCACTCCATTCGTGAGCTTCATTGCGGGCTCGACCCGACAAAGGTTCTGCGACGAGCCGCCATGGATCGCATCCACAGTTCTGCGAGTTCGACCCGCATCGCCTCCTCATGCAGGCGACCATCCGCGGAATAGCCCGATACGCTGCGACGGAACTCGCCGGGATCGAGAAGCCCTTGATCCTCCAAGAACGATCCGTGTTCGAAGGTCTCAAGGAGGCGCCGTCGCACGCTCTTGAAGGAGTTGAACGTCTCCGCCGAATACTCTCCTTTGTCGCGGCGCTGGAAGTAGTCGAGCGGCATACTGGCTGGGCGTGCCTCGGCGAGCAGCGGCTTGACCAGGCGTGCGTTGAACCGATCCTCGATGCGAAGTCTCATGGCCGCCTCGGCGACTCTCCGATCCAGATAAGGAGCCGCGAACTCGATGAGGGCGCCCCGAGGTGGCATGAGGTTCATCCGTCTTAGCAGCGCACCGTGGAAGAGCTGCGCCTCACGGATGCGGTGTATCGACCGATCGGCATGCAGGCCCTGACTGAGACGCCAGGCGAGGCGGAGGGTCTCGGATCGAAGGTGCTCGCGAGCCGAAGGCGTCAGGAAGGCAGGAGCGAGAACCGACGGAACCCACCGTGAACCCTCGGCGTACTCATCGTGAGGTCGGTCGAAGTTGCCCGACGCGATGTGCCTCAGATCGGCCGGTACGCTCCCGCCCCGGAGGACGAGTTTGAGAGTGCTCAGCATGCTCTGCTTGTTGACCTGTCCGAAGCCGATCGCATCGCGGAATCTGCGCGGATGACGACTGCGTACGAGTGACCAGGACATGCCCGCCACAGCTCCGAAGAGCTCGTCGCCGCCGTGCCCGTTGAGATGCAGGCGAGCAGCCGGTCCCGATTCCGCCGTGAGGACATCGACCAGGGGGATATAACGCGCGGCCTCGGATGGCCCCTCAGGCAGGCGCTCGGCGAGATCGTGTCCATGCACCAGCGCAGGGCCAGCGACGGTCGCGTATTCGAGCACATGATGATCCGTCTCAAGATCGCGTGCGGCACGATCTGCCCAGATGCGATCCGCGTTCGTAGCGTCTGCTGAGTCGAGGAAGAGGGTATGGAAGCCGGGCTTGAACTCCTTAGCGAAGTAGGCCAGCGATGTGGAGTCGAGGCCGCCGGACAGATCGCAGCTGAGGTCATCATCAGCAGCGAGCAGCCCGCCGAGCACCGATCGGATCGCTTCGCTCAAGGACGGTGCCAGACGTCGCAGCTCCATGTTCGGCTCGGGCGGCTGCCACCAGCGCGTCACACGGACCGCTTCATCGGGGCGTGCCCAGATCCAGCTTCCCGGCTCGACTGCTTCCACGCCGTCCCAGATCGTACCCAGCAGATACGGATAGCTGACCTCTGCGTCCGACAGGCGCACGCACAGCTCGTCGATATTCATCCCGAGGCCAAAGATCTCAGCCAGCATGATCTGGCTATCACTGATGTAGACGCCTGAATCGCGCCTCACCCAGAACGCAGCTGACGAGCCGCTCGAAGTACCGCGGCAGCACACGGCCCCGGTTGCGTCGACCGCCGCGATGAACACGCTATCCGGGAGCGACTCCACCAGCTGGTCGAAATCGCGCAGATCGCGAACATCCGAGATCAACCCTTCCAAGCTCTGTCCGGGTGCGTGAAGCCGCCCGATTACGGCAACGTCCACGGCGCCTGAGCGTGCGATCGTCGGCCGCTCGGCCCCCACATCATGAATGAGCCATGGATTCCCTGAACGGTAGTTCGCGAGCATGCGTAACGCGCCGCGCTCGAGGGCGGCTTGCACCTTGATGTGTAGCGGCCGGTCGGGGTGAATGAGGACTCCCATGGTGTTTTTCGGGTTTGACGGCTCCTGAGCCTTGGGAGGAAGGAGAGGACGGAATGGAAGCCCGGCCTCTCCTTCCTTCGTGCTGATCGAGCCACCGCGACGCGGTGGCTCGATCAGGTCCAGGACCAGTAGATGACGAAGAGTGCCGGGAGCCCGAAGAAGTCCCGCGCGCGCGCCTTGCCGGCTCCGTTAGTCACGGACTTGAAGTCCCCGACCGGCGTGAGTGTGGGTGGGGTGTACATGATGTGCTCCCCTTCTTAGCCGTCCCGCCGGACTTTCCGGCGGGACCGGACTGCAGGCCAGATACGCAGTCTGCGATCTTCGGTTGACTGCAGTTCGTGGCATGAGTATACAAGTTCGCGGCATGAATATACAAGACAGTGTCTTTCGTATAGTAGATCGGAGTAATGTCTTGTCACAGGAGCCACCGATGGACTCCCTGCGTGAAGCGCTTTAGAAGAGCAGGAGCGCGCTGGTACACCCGGAAATGATCTGTCGATCGGCCCGTCCCCATGAACTGCCGATGAGTGGCGCGGTCTGATAGCGCCTGTCCAACGCGAGGCGGGATCCTCGCTTCGGGCGCCGGAGAAAGGCCCATTCTTGCTTTGAGAAACGCATGCTGTTGTATGTTATCCCGCAACCGCACATCCGCACCGGTCGGCCTCTGGAACCAAGAACTCCCGCGGCCGACCAGTGTCGCGTAGTCCTTCGCACAAGGCCCCTGCTCCGAAACCCGACGGAAGATCCGTAGACCGCGTCCCGTTGAGTGGTGGAGTTTCTCGACACCGTGCGGGTCAGCTGTGTTTGATTATGCAGCCTTGAGTTCGGGGATGGCCACCTCCTCGGCCGTCTCGGTGAGGAGCTTCATGGACTGCTCGCTGAAGTAGCGGCGGTCGCCGGCGTCCCACTCGTCGTGCTGCTCGACGAGGACCGCGCCGGCCAGGCGCAGGAGCGCGGCGGGGTTCCGACGACGTCGGTGCGCCGCTTGATCTCCTTGTTCACCCGCTCCAAGGGGTTCGTGGACCAGATCTGCCGCCAGTGCGCGGCGGGGAAGTGCTGGAACGCGGTGATGTCCTCGCGGGCCTGATCGAGCATGGAAGCGACCTTCGGGTGCGAGCGCTCGAGCATGCGGGTGACCTCGCCGAGCTGGGTCATTACGTGCTCGGCGTCGGGCTGGGCGAAGACGGTGCGGATGATGGAGGCGACCATCTGCCCGGCCGCCTTGGGCACCTGGGCGAGCACGTTCCGCAGGAAGTGCACCCGGCACGGCTGCCAGCTGGCGCCCTGGAGCACGGTCTGGATCGCTGCGATCAGCCCGGTGTGCGCGTCCGAGATCGCGAGCCTCACCCCGGCAAGCCCGCGGGCCTTCAGGCTGCGCAGGAACTCGGTCCAGAACGCCTGCGACTCGGTATCGCCGACCTCGAAGCCGAGGACCTCGCGCCTCCCGTCTGCTGCGATGCCGACCGCGACGACGACGGCCTGGGAGACGACCCGGTGATCCACCCTCGCCTTGCAGTACGTCGCGTCGAGGAACACGTACGGGTGCTCGTCGGAAAGCGGCCGGTCCCAGAAGGAGGCGACCTCCTCGTCGAGAACCGCGCAGATGCGCGAGACCTCCGACTTGCTGATCCTGGTATCGGCGCCGAGAGCTTTCACGAGGTCGTCGACCTTCCTCGTGGACACGCCGTGCAGGTAGGCCTCCATCACGACCGCGAACAAAGCCTGGTCCACCCGCCGCCGCCGCTCCAAAAGCGACGGGAAGAAGCTGCCCTGCCGCAGCTTCGGGATCTTCAGATTCAGATCCCCGGCCGTGGTCGAAAGCGTGCGCGCCTCGGTGCGCTCGTAGGGCGCCGCGCCGATGAACGCGGCGGCCTCCGCGTCGATCAGCTCCTGATACAGCGTCTCGGTCGCGGTGCGGATGCGATCTGAGACATCCGTGAGCTTGAGTTCCCCGAGCAGCTCGAGGAGGGCAGACTGGTCCAGAGCCATCGTGCCTTGTGTCCTTCCGTGAGATTCCTAGACAGTTCTCACTGACCATCGCACGATGGCTCACCACGTTCATCACGCGGCACGCGCTCCCCAAGATTCACACCACCCCACGGGACGCGGTCAACGCGCACGAGTCGGCATCGCTCCGGGCCATACTCACCCCGTAAGCCGCCGTGCCGAAATGTGACTCGCGCAGCGGGACTCGGATAGTCCGACGACGGCTCGGAAGCAGAGCGCACATCCATCGCGTACTTGCGGATCCACGACATCCTGAGCCTGACGGATCCCGCAGGACGGTTATGGTGACGCGTGCGGCGTCTGCAATAGCCTGAGCCGATGACGACGCTTGGAGTGGCGTCCGAGGCATGAGTAATAGGGGTGGGTCTCGCCGTGCCGGTTCGTGACGGCCTGGACGACCATGCGGAACCCGCAGTGCCTGCAATGGAGTGTGGACTTGAGGTAGTGGTCGTGCTTGATCGATCGTTCGCCGTTGATCTTCTCTTTGAGGATCGTCTGAACATTTTCGAAGGTCTCGTGGTCGATGAGTGGGGTGTGGTTGCCGGGGTACTCGATGCCCTTGAAGGTGGTGGTGCCGGTGTAGTAGAGGTTGGTGAGCATCGAGTGGGCGTGGCGGATCTCGACAGGCTTCTCGACCAGCCGCGGAGTTGGGATTGTGGTGAGTCCGCGTCGGATGAGTTCTGCAGTGAGGGTCCGGACGGAGTGCCCACCGCTGGCGTAGGCTACTGAACGCCCAGGTCACCAGTGGTGCGCGTTGCTCGTCGATGGTGACGGTGCGGTTCTCGCGGCCGTTCTCGATGGTGCGGGTGTTGAGATAGCCGATCGGTGCGCGGCTGACGGAGCCGCCGTTCTTCATTTTCTCGTTCATGCTTTTGACGGCCTCGTTCGCGAGGTTGCGGGAGTAGAACTCGGCGATGCTGCTCATGATGCTGTGGAGGAGGATTCCGCCGGGCCTCTGGTCGATGTTCTCAGTGGTGGAGACGAGCCTGGTGCCGAGTTCGTTGAATTGCTGGTTGAGGGTGATGTCGTCGGCGTGGTTATGGGCGAGGCGGTCGAGATTGTGGACGATGACATAGTCGACGTTCCCTTGCTCGGCTTCGAGGTAGCGGAGCATCTCTTGCAGTGCGGGACGGTTGGTGGAGGTTCCTGAGATGCCGCGCTCGACGAGTTCCTTGGCGACTATCGCGCCGACGGCTTGGGCTTTCTTCTTGTTCGCATTCCGCTGCGCGGGGATTGAGAATCCCTCTTTCCGTCCGCCGCGTTCGGACTGCTCGCGGGTCCAGACACGCAGGTAGGACACGGCGCGCTTCGGGGTGAACGACTGTGTCAGTGCTGCGAGCGGGTCAGCGATGGCGGGCTGGGCCTGGGGTGTGGATGGAGTTGTGGGCATGCTCTCATTGGCGCTCTTTTCGCCCACGGAGTCCAGTGTGAGATTGCCTGATCCGGCGAGGTTTTCCACAGGCGCCGAAGTGTCCTCGGGGGTGACGGGTGATCTTGTTCTGTTTTTGTCGTCACTGACTGGGGAAGAACTGTGTTCAGCTTTCATAGGGGTTGTTCTCCTTCCTGATCGGGTTGTTCTGATTTGTGAGAGGGGCGGGCTGTCGCGGATCATCTCGGGCAGCTTGGTGAGTGTGAGGATGTGGAACATGCCCTGCGGGGGCTCCGTCGCCTGGATGTGACTGCGCAGCTGTTCGTTGCGTTTCTGCGAGGGCACGATCCAGAGCACAGCAGGAAAGATACCGTCCGTTTTTTGCTCTGTTCCGGTGCGCCGGTACTGCGTAGCAAGGGCGATTTCAGGGTGAACACCTGCGCTGTCGACGGGCGGGCTGGAACGATCACTTCTGGCACCTCAACATCGCACGCACGGCCACCGAGCCGATGCAAGACCGGACACGCTAGGACCTGCGCTTCCGTATCACCCCACCCGAGGACGGCAGCGAACCAGAGCCGATAACCCTCGCCAGCCGGGCGCTCCACCACCGGTCTCTGCTGTTCACCATCCGCGTCGGGTTCATCGGGGACAAGCCCGCCAGTATCTAGAAGTTCGAGGGAGCAAGCCCGCCCCCACGCCGCCAACGAGTACAACCGCGTCCAGCTGGATGCCCGCGGTACCGCGACCCTCACTTTGTGCGATGTCCATGGCGGTCTCTTCAACGGCTTCGCTTGGAGCTGGGACGCTTGATCGGGGCGGCGAGGTCTTCTCGAAAACGGCCGATCATGAGATAATCACAGGTAGATCGCAGCGCCCGGTCGACGCGACACATGCTCCCGGCTGCATCAATGCTCACGCTCATGCCGCGCATGGCACCCGGCTGATGTCAGTGCCTGGCGCTACGGTGAGGTTAACCCGCGACCATAACTTAAGACGCGCCCCAGGCGCAGGAGACGAACCACATGGCACCGACCACCAAAGAAGTACAACGCGCCGAGCTGCATAAGACGATCTGGCGCATCGCGAACGACCTCCGTGGCTCGGTCGACGGTTGGGACTTCAAGTCCTACGTGCTCGGTATGCTGTTCTACCGGTTCATCTCCGAGAACCTCACCGCCTACATCAACGCAGGCGAACAGAAAGCTGGTGACCAGAGCTTTGACTACGCCCTGCTTGGAGACTCCCAGGCAGAGTTCGGACGCAACGAGACGGTCGAGGAGAAGGGCTTCTACATCCTCCCGTCCGAGCTGTTCCAGAACGTCCGCAAGCGCGCCGCGAACAACGCAAACCTCAACGAGACCCTCGCTCGTGTGTTCAAGAACATCGAAGGCTCCGCAGTCGGCACCGACGCTGAGGACGACCTCAAAGGCCTGTTCGATGATCTCGACGTCAACAGTTCCAAACTCGGCAACACCGTCGCCAGACGCAACGAGAAACTCGTCAAGCTACTGGACGCGATCGGTGACCTACCGTTAGGGAACTTCGGCGACAACACGATCGACCTCTTCGGTGACGCCTACGAGTACCTCATGCAGATGTATGCCTCCAGTGCCGGTAAATCCGGTGGTGAGTACTACACGCCGCAGGAAGTCTCAGAGCTCCTCGCCCGTATCACCGTGGTTGGTAAGACCCAGGTGAACAAGGTCTATGACCCCGCTGTCGGATCCGGATCACTGCTGCTGAAGTTCGCGAAAGTCCTCGGCAAAGAAAACGTGCGACAGGGCTTCTACGGCCAGGAGATCAACCTGACCACCTACAACCTCGCCAGGATCAACATGTTCCTGCACGATGTGAACTACGAGAAATTCAACCTCGCCCACGGCGACACCCTCACCGACCCCGCCCACTGGGACGACGAGCCGTTCGAAGCGATCGTCTCCAACCCGCCCTACTCGATCAAATGGGACGGCGACGCCAACCCGCTGCTGATCAACGACCCGCGATTCGCACCGGCTGGTGTGCTCGCACCGAAGTCGAAAGCCGACCTCGCGTTCACGATGCACATCCTGAGTTGGCTTGCCGTCAACGGCACCGCGGCCATCGTCGAGTTCCCCGGCGTGCTCTACCGCGGCGGAGCGGAGCAGAAGATCCGCAAGTACCTCATCGACAACAACTACATCGACACCGTCATCCAACTCCCACCGGACCTGTTCTTCGGCACCACCATCGCCACCTGCATCATCGTGCTCAAGAAATCCAAAACCGACAACGCCGTGCTCTTCATCGACGCATCCGCCGAGTTCAAACGCGTTGGCAACAAAAACAAACTCACCGACACCAACCAACAGCACATCCTCCACACCTTCACCGCCCGGGAAAGCGTCGATCATGTCGCGGCGCTCGTGTCGAACGAAGACATCGCGACCAACGACTACAACATCGCCGTATCCTCCTACGTCGAGCAAGAAGACACCCGCGAAGTCATCGACATCACGGAACTCAACGCCGAGATCGCGCGGATCGTCGCCCGCCAGCAAGAACTCCGCACTTCCATCGACGAGATCGTGGCCGACCTGGAGGGCACGAAGTGAGCCGCATCGACGAACTGATCGCAGAGTTTGCTCCACAGGGAGTCCAGTTCAAGACGCTCGGAGATATCGCTCGGCTCGTGCGCGGCAATGGTATGCCGAAAACTGATCTCACCGATGAAGGTGTCGGTGCGATTCACTATGGCCAGATCTACACGCGCTACAGAGTTTGGACCACCAAGACGATATCTTTCGTCACCCCCGAGACGGCTACGAAGCTCGCCAAGGCAGAGCCGGGTGACATCATCATCACGAACACGAGCGAGAACGTCGAGGATGTAGGCAAGGCGGTCGCGTGGCTTGGTAACGAGCCGATCGTCACTGGCGGGCATGCCACCGTGATCAAGCACCGCGAGGATCCAAAGTACCTCTCGTACTGGTTCCAATCCGAGTCGTTCTTCGCGCAGAAGAAGGTGCTCGCTACAGGAACAAAAGTTATTGACGTCTCCGCGAAACAGCTCATGAAGGTGCGAATCCCCGTGCCGCCTCTCGAGGTGCAGCGGGAGATCGTGAGAGTATTGGATCAGTTCACTCAGCTGGAAGCGGAGCTGGAAGCGGAGCTGGAAGCGGAGCTGGAAGCCCGCCGCCACCAATACGAGCACTACCGTACAAGGGCTTTCGACTTCTCGGCTGATATCGATGTTCGTTGGTCGACGCTTGGGGAAATATCGACCCGTGTGTCTTCGGGTGCGACTCCGAAGGCCGGTGCCCCCGAATACTACGACGGCGGGACGATTCCGTGGCTTCGGACCGGTGAAGTGACGTTCGGTGAGATTTGGGATACCGAGATAAAGATCACTGATCGCGCGCTTAAGGAGACTGGTGCTTCATGGATCGAAGAGAATTGCGTCATCGTCGCGATCTCGGGGGCTACAGCCGCTCGGTCAGCGATCAATAAGATTCCGTTGACGACGAATCAGCACTGTTGCAATTTGCAGATCAATGATGCACAAGCCAACTATCGGTATGTCTTCTTTTGGGTTAGTTCGAAGTATGAAGAGCTGAAGGCCTTCGGTCGTGGTGCTCGGTCAGACTTGAATGCGAAGCTGATCAAAGACTTTCCTATCCCCGTTCCTTCCCTTGATGAGCAACGCCGCATTGTCTTGCTCCTGGACAAGTTTGACGCTCTCGTGAACGACCTCAGCGTCGGTCTCCCTGCTGAGCTTGCTGCGCGTCGTAAGCAGTACGAGTACTACCGTGACAAGCTGCTGAGGTTCAAGGAGTTGGCGGCATGAGTGATGCGACTCCACGGAAGTATGAGCCGATTGCTGTGTCGTCTGAGAGCACGGTTGTTGCGGAGTACATTCCTGACGCGGCGGGTGCTGGGTCGTATCAGTCGGAGGCGGAGCTTGAGCGTGAGCTGATCCGACTGTTGCAGTCTCAGGCGTATGAGTATCTGCCGATCACCTCGGAAGCGCAGCTCGTCGCGAACCTTCGCACCCAGCTTGAAGCCCTGAACTCCTTGACGTTCTCAGATAGCGAGTGGGATCAGTTCTTCTCCGAGCGGATCGTCGGGGCGAACGACGGGATCGTCGAGAAGACGGTGCGGATCCAGGAGGATCATGTTCAGTTGCTGAAGCGTGATGACGGTTCGGTGAAGAACGTGATGTTGATCGATAAGCAGAACATTCATAACAACCGTCTGCAGGTGATCAACCAGTACGAGATCGGTCAGGGCGAGGGTGGCTTTGCTCGTTCGAATCGTTACGACGTGACGGTGTTGGTGAATGGTCTGCCGATGGTGCATATCGAGCTGAAGCGTCGTGGGGTGGATATCCGTGAGGCGTTTAATCAGATCGATCGGTACCAGCGTGACAGTTTCTGGGCAGGCTCTGGACTTTTTGAGTATGTGCAGTTGTTCGTGATTTCGAACGGCACGTTGACGAAGTATTACTCGAATACCACTCGTCGTCAGCATTTGAGTGAGGCGGCCGGGTCCAAGCGGGTGCGGAAGAGTTCGAACTCGTTCGAGTTCACGTCGTGGTGGGCGGATGCGCAGAACAGGCCGATTCAGGATCTGTCTGCGTTCGTGAAGACGTTTTTCGCCAAGCATGCGCTGTTGAACATCCTGACGAAGTATTGCGTGCTCACCGCTGATCGGATGCTGCTGGTGATGCGCCCGTATCAGATCGTGGCGACCGAGCGGATCTTGCAGAAGATCGACATCTCCACCAACTACAAGCAACTCGGCACCCTCGCCGCGGGTGGGTATGTGTGGCACACCACTGGGTCTGGCAAGACGCTGACCTCATTCAAGGCGGCGCAGTTGGCGTCGAAGTTGCCGAGCGTGGACAAGGTGTTGTTTGTCGTGGATCGTAAGGATCTCGACTATCAGACGATGCGCGAGTATGACCGTTTCGAGAAGGGTGCGGCGAACTCGAACACCTCGACTGCGGTGTTGAGGAAGCAGCTCGAGGATCCGGGTGCGCGGATTATCATCACGACGATTCAGAAGCTATCGACGTTCATCACGGCGAACAAGGGGCATGCGATCTATGACGGGCACGTTGTGATCATCTTCGATGAGTGTCACCGGTCGCAGTTCGGGGACATGCACACCGCGATCACGAGGGCGTTCAAGCGCTACAACCTGTTCGGCTTCACGGGCACCCCGATCTTCTCCGCCAACTCCGGCAGTGGCGGGAACCCGCAGTTGAAGACCACGGGGCAGGCGTTCGGGGAGAAGCTGCACACTTACACGATCGTGGATGCGATCACTGATAAGAACGTGCTTCCCTTCCGGATTGACTACGTCAACACGGTCAAGGTCGGCAATCCCGACGACAGCCAGGTGTCTGCGATCGACAAAGAGAGCGTCCTGCTTGACCCGCGGCGCATCTCTGACATCGTGAAGTACACGCTGGAGCACTTCGATCAGAAGACCAAGCGTGCCGAGCACTACAGGCTCGGGGAGCGCCGCGTGCGTGGTTTCAACGCGCTGTTCGCGACCGCGTCCATCGAGGCCGCTCGTGTGTACTACAACCACTTCCAGATCCAGCAAGAAGGCCTGCCATCCGATAAGCGGTTGAAGATCGGTCTGATCTGCTCCTATGGTGCGAATGACGCGGTCGAAGACGGTGGACTTGACGAAGAGGGCTTCGACACGGGCGTGTTGAACATGGATGCTCGCTCGTTCCTGGAGGACGCGATCCAGGACTACAACGACATGTTCGGCACGTCTTTTGACACTTCCGCTGACCGGTTCCAGAACTACTACAAAGATCTCTCGCTCAAGTTGAAGCAGCGCGAGATTGATCTGGTCATCGTCGTGAACATGTTCCTCACCGGTTTTGACGCGACCACGATGAACACCCTGTTTGTCGACAAGAACCTGCGCGTGCATGGGCTGATCCAGGCGTACTCGCGCACGAACCGCATTCTGAACTCTGTCAAGACGTACGGCAACATCGTCAGTTTCCGCGACCTCGAAGACGAGACTAACGATGCGATCGCGCTGTTTGGCAACAAAGACGCCCGTGGTGTCGTGCTTCTCAAGCCGTACGGCGAGTACTACAACGACTACGCCGAGAAGGTCACCGAACTGCTGGCTGCTTTCCCGCTTGGTCAGCCGATCGTCGGTGAAGCGGCTCAGAAGGAGTTCATCAAGTTGTTTGGTGCGATCCTTCGTCTGCAGAACATCCTCACCTCGTTCGACGAGTTCATCGGCAATGCAATCCTCACCGACCGGCAGGGTCAGGACTACCGCAGCGTCTACCTCGACCTGTATGCGGAGTTCCGCAAGGACAAGGACGCCGATAAGGAACAGATCAACGACGACGTGGTCTTCGAGATCGAGTTGATCAAGCAGGTCGAGATCAACGTCGACTACATCCTCATGCTCGTGCAGAAGTACCGCGATGAACGCGGTGATGGTGACGACAAGGAGATCCGCGCCGAGATCTCGCGCGCCGTGGACGCCAGCCCGACACTGCGAAACAAGAAGGACCTTATCGAGGACTTCGTCGACTCCCTCTCCGTGGATGGCGAGATCGACCAGGAATGGCGAGCGTTCATCGCAACCAAACGTGAGGCCGAACTCGAGACGATCATCGCCGACGAGAACCTTCGCCCCGACGAGACCCGCGTCTTCGTCGAGACCGCGTTCCGCGACGGACAGATCCGCACCAGCGGCACAACGATCACCAAGGTGCTGCCACCAGTGTCGCGCTTCTCTACTGACGGCGGCCACAGCGAGAAGAAGCAACGCGTGATCCAGAAGCTCAGCGCGTTCTTCGAACGGTTCTTCGAGCTGAGCGCGGGAGGGGCTGACCGATGCGGACACGGGCACTACGAGCGCTCCCCTGATCAAGATCGTCTACTTCGACGAGGAGTCGGCATCAGACTTGCTGGATATCGTGGCAGGCGGCAAAGAGACTTCTTCGAAGGAGCTGACCAAGGAGCGGGCAGCTGAAGTGGAGGCCGAGGCGCGCGCGCGAGCCGCCGCAAAGTTCAACTGGCTGCCCTTCTTCGGGGGATCA
>G312J29652_10000081_pt1 | contig 18912 bp, 19 predicted proteins | sample EareggfetidaYelm_FD_29652 | JGI IMG/M metagenome (IMG submission 29652) | reverse complement strand
GAGTGGGGGTGTGTGGCGGCGGCATAGGCTTGGTCAATAGTGCTTATTTTCAAATGAGGGTGTGGCAGCGATGTGAATTTTGAGAGGCACCCTAATAGCAGGGCGCCTCTCAAAATTACTGTCACTATGAATTAGCTTCAGAATGGCTAATGGAGGATGTCGGCACACCCCATTCGTCAATATGACCCTTTTGGGGGTCAGCCGCAGGGAAGGGGGGGCTTAGGTTCTATTTAACATAATGTTGAATTTAATACACTCCCCATACACTATCCATACCTGGGCTATACACCATCTATACGCCATCTATGCTTGGGCTATGGAGGGTGCNNCTCGGATTTTTTTGCCCAATGGCCTTCAAACTGAAAACCTGCTATTCTGCCTAACGCTTAGATTTGTCGTTGAAAATCAGATAATTGAATCCCGCATCCCGAAATTCTTTTAATGTGCGCAGGAAACAAGGCGAGGGGATATGGCCCCTTTGGGGTCATCCAAATGCGGCGCTCTGTTCTGACTAATGATACGCATCGTTTCTGAAAATCAGGAAGTTGCCAATAAACGTGAGTCGCAGAAGTCAATGCCGTCGCGGAATTTAGGAGGCATAGGCTTGGTCAATAGCGCTTATTTTCAAATGGGGGTGTGGCAACGACGGGAATTTTGAGAGGCACCCGAATAGCAGTAGAAATGAAAAAGATTAACGTACATTTGCCAAAAGAAAAACTGTTTACCCATTAAACTAAATGCTAATGACAATATCGTGGAAGAGCATCACGAAGAGCAGGAAGGCGAGCAGCGCAAAGACTAATATATTGTGTGCCCATGGATCTCTTACCTTAAAAATCAAAAAGGTTGAAAATATGAAAATGAGGCAGGTGGGGAGAATATAATAGTCGGGCGGGTGGCGATTAAGCATATTGTCAAAGATTGTCAGCACACTTAATATAATAGACCACTGAAAGAGTTCCCGATAATTGTCAAGATAGAACTTCACGTAGTCTATTACCCCTTCTTTTTCGGAGTCGCGCGGGAAAACCAAACGCGCCAGGATAAAAAGCACAATAGGGTAAAGCAATATAACAATNGAAGAGCGCAACGACCACGCGGAAATGTGTCGCAGGTCATAAGTAACCCACCACTCCTGCAGGTGGAGGAAAAAAATAAAAACTACCCAAAGCAAATGTCTGACGCAAAGTCTGACCCTGTCTTTTTTATGAATAATATCAGTGATGCCTGTCAGGATTTGCGTAATACCCATCGCCAATATGATAGATATGAGCACAGACACGTATTCAAACGGGGACATAGCTAAATAATTTGTTGCAAGTTACGGCGTTAAAACTGACTTTTAAAAGTCATTAAAAATATTTATCTCAATTCTTTAAAAAAAATTTGTGATAACAAAGCAGANTTTCTACTTTTGTAAATTATTAGAATATCCATGCAGTACATTCGACTCGTCCTTCTAAGTTTTCTTCTCCTTTCAGCTTATGTGAGCTTCGCGCAAGAAGCCGCCTNGGATGCAAAAGCGATTGCCTCCGGAAAGGATTTATTTGAAAATAATTGCAAAGCCTGCCATCGGGTGAAAGAGAAGCTGGTGGGGCCGGCGCTCGCCGGGGTGGAGGAGCGCGCCCCCTCAATCGAATGGATTAAATCCTGGGTGCGCAATTCGGCCAAAATGATCGCCTCGGGCGACAAGTATGCCGTGAAAATCTTTGAAGAAAGCAACAAATCCCCGATGACCTCATTCGCCTTCAAAGACGAGGAAATCATGAACATCTTGGCTTATGTAAAAGACGAAGCCGCCAAGAAAGAAGAAGTGGCGGCGGCGCCCGGAGCCGATGAAAAGCAGGGCGAAACCAATAGTTCGGGAATTCCCGCAAAATACCTCACCTTTATATTAATAGCCATTGGCTTTGTGCTTTTGGTTGTCATTGTGCTTTTGATGCTGGTGTTGGCGGAGTTGCGAAAGTACCTCATCCGCCAGTCGATACTTGCGGAAGACGAGGACAAAGAAGAAGCCGAACCTTCGGGGTCTTTCCTGAGAAGTCCGATTTTTCAGTTTATAGTAGGGTTTTTAGTCGTGAGCGTCGGCTTCAAAATGACCATTGACGGCTTATACAACATTGGCGTTCAGAAGGATTACCAACCCACGCAACCCATTGCTTTTTCCCATAAAATTCACGCCGGGCAGTTTCAAATTGACTGTAAGTATTGCCACACAGGCGCTCTCAAGGGCAAACAAGCCAACATCCCGTCGGCTAATATTTGCATGAATTGCCATAAGTCAATCGCCAGCGGAACCAATACAGGAACGGCGGAAATCTCTAAAATATATAAGTCCGTGGGCTACGACCCCTCGACTGCGACATACACGGGAAATCAGCAACCCATAGAGTGGGTACGAGTCCACAACCTTCCCGATTTGGCTTATTTCAATCACTCCCAACACGTGAAAGTGGCGGGCGTGGAGTGTCAAACTTGTCACGGAGAAATTCAGGAAATGGATGTAGTGAAGCAACATTCCAACCTGACGATGGGCTGGTGCATAGATTGTCATCGCAAAACCGATGTGAACACTGCAGGAAACGCCTATTACGACAAACTGGTGCTATTGCATAAAACAGCCCATGGCGAAAGGTCAACGATGAAAGTGGAAGATATTGGCGGACTTGAGTGTTCGAAATGTCATTATTAACAGAGGATATACCAATTATGGATAAATCAAAGAAAATTTACTGGAAGGGCTTGCCCGAATTGAAGAAACATGCGGCCTTCATGGAAACTGCCGACGAGGAGTTTCAGGAAAACAGCGACACTACCGACGTCGGGCACTCGCGCCGCGATTTCCTGAAAATGATGGGCTTTAGCTTGGCGGCGGTTACTACGGCTTGTCAGGCGCCCGTGCGCAAAGCCATTCCTTATATAGTGAAGCCCGCGGACGTTGATCCGGGCATTTCTAACTATTACGCTTCCACCTATGCCAACGGCGGCGAATATTGCAGCATTGTGATGAAGGTGCGCGACGGGCGACCTATTAAAATAGCGGGGAATACACTTTCGCCCATTACGCGCGGCGGCATCAGCGCTCAGGTAGAAGCCTCTGTATTATCGCTTTATGACGAATACCGCCTTCGCAATCCTAAAATAAAAGGACAAGACGCCGAATGGGCAAAGGCAGACGCCGAAATTAAGGCGGCATTGGATAATTGCAAAAATAAAGGAGAGAAAATATACATTGTCTGCAGCAATATCATCAGCCGTTCCACGGCCATGGTGTTGCTGAATTTTATGCAGAAATATCCCAATGTGCAAGGCGTAAGCTACGACCCTGTTTCGCATAACGGAATCAGATTGGCCAATAAAGCCTGTTTTGATTTGGAAACCATTCCGTCTTATGATTTTTCAAAAGCCCAAGTGATTGTAAGCGTGGCCGCCGACTTTTTGGGAACTTGGATTGCGCCGATAGAATATTCAAAACAATATGCCGAAAACAGAGTGGTGACGGAGGCAAAATCGGATATGTCGCGCCACTATCAGTTTGAGTCGTTGATGTCGCTCACGGGCGCCAATGCCGATTACCGAACGATGATAAAACCCTCGCAAGAAGGAGCGGTGTTGGTGAGTCTTTACAATCTTTTGGCGGCAAAAGCAGGAACAGATACGTTGGGCGACGGAGGCGCTTTCCAAAATTTGGAGCAGGCGGCCGACGATTTGTGGGCTAACCGAGGCAATTCCTTGGTCGTGGCCGGTTCCAACAACCGCGAGGAGCAAATAATCGTCAATGCGATTAACAGCTTATTGGGAAATTACGGCGTCGCGTTGGACGTAATTAACGGCATAAATTATTTCCCGGGCGATGATGCGGCGATGGATAATTTTGTAACAGACGTCGCGAGCGGGAAAGCGGGCGCGGTGATTTTCTATAATTGCAACCCGGTGTATGACCATCCGCGAGGAGAAGAGTTGGGCGTGGCTCTCAAGAAAATAGCGCTCACGGTTTCCACCTCCTGCATACCCGATGAAACGGCGTCGGAGTGCGTTTATATGACGCCCGACCACTATTATTTAGAGTCTTGGAACGATTTTAATCCCCGCGGCAATCATGCCTCGCTTTCGCAACCTGCCATTACTCCGATTTTCAATACCCGCCAAGCGCAAGACAGTTTCTTAACTTGGTCAGGAGAGACCGGCGACTACTATACGTTATTAAAAAATAATTGGCAGACGTGGTATTTCAATTCAGCATTGGCCAATAACCCGAACGATTTTCAGTCTTTTTGGGATAAATGCTTATTCAATGGTTTTTTGGATTTTAATGAAACAAACGAAACAAAGGAGGTTTCGGAAATTGTATTTAAAGGCGATGTAAAAAGCGCGGCGCAAAATATCGGCAAGACGCAAGGCGGCGAATTTGAATTGGTAATTTATCAAAACGGAACGGTGGGAACAGGCTATTTGGCCAACAATCCCCTCCTGCAAGAACTGCCCGACCCCATCACTAAAGCCGTATGGGATCAATATGTCACCATTTCTCCGGCCGATGCCGCCAAGTTGGGCATTGACAACGATGCGGAAGGAAATACGCAATTAATTTCTGTGACCGCCAATTCTAAAACCGTGGTGCTTCCTGCATTGGTTCAGCCCGGACAAATGTCGGGAACGCTTGGCATTGCGGTAGGCTACGGGCGTACCAAAGCGGGCGTTGTGGCGGACGGCATCGGGAAAAACGTCTATCACATGGCTTCCTTTTCCAACGGAAGCATTCAATATAATATTACTTCAGGCGTGGCGGCGGAAAAGCAAAACGCCGACTTTCAAATTGCTCAAACGCAACTGCACCAGACCTATATGGGCAGAATGAATGTGGTACAGGAAACTTCGCTGAAAGAATATCACGCCAACCCTTTTGCGTTCAAAGAAGAGGCGCAAAAAATTTCCAAGTGGGACGATAAAGTAGAGCCGTCCACCCTTAGCATGTGGAAAGGGCACGAGTATAAAGACCACCATTGGGCGATGGCCATTGACCTCAATGCCTGTACGGGTTGCGGCGCTTGCGTGGTGTCGTGCAACGTGGAAAACAATGTGGCTTTGGTGGGCAAAGAAGAAGTGATAAACCGCCGCGAAATGCATTGGTTGCGCATCGACCGCTATTATAGTTCTCCTGCGGGAACGGCGGAAGACGATTATAAAAATTTGGAAAAAACAGCCGAAAACCCCGAGGTTGTTTTCCAGCCGATGATGTGTCAGCACTGCAACAATGCGCCCTGCGAAACGGTGTGCCCGGTGGCAGCCACCACTCACAGCAGCGAAGGCTTGAATCAAATGGCTTACAATCGTTGCATCGGCACTCGCTACTGCGCCAACAACTGTCCTTATAAAGTGCGCCGTTTTAATTGGTTTAAATACCACACGAATGAAAAATTCCTGCGTTCCAACCCGTCGATGAATACCGACTTAGGCCGCATGGTATTGAACCCCGATGTCACGGTTCGTTCGCGCGGCGTGATGGAAAAATGCTCTTTCTGCGTACAGCGCATTCAAGAAGGAAAACTTACGGCCAAGCGCGAAGTCCGCGCGATGAAAGAAGATGAAGTGGTTACGGCGTGTCAGGCGGCTTGCACCACGGGCGCCATTGTTTTTGGAGACATTAACAGAGAAGACAGCGCCATCAGCAAATTGTTGGGCATCGAGAAAGACAAAGAAAAACCTTATGGCATTGACAAGAAGGCGAACAATCCCCGCGCCTACCGCGTGGTGGACGAGATTGGGGTGAAGCCCAATGTTTATTACCTTACCAAAATCAGAAATAAAACTGACGAAAATCATTCATAACCATCAGGAAATAAAGAACTATAAAAAATAATTAGATATGCAAGCGACTTCGGCCATAAGAGAAACATTAATCACGGGGGGGAAATCGACCGCCAACGTTTCAGAGGATATTTGCAGGCAGGTAGAGGCTCGGCCTGTTCCGCTTTGGTGGTGGGCTTTTGGTTTTTCGGTACTGCTTCTCCTCGGCGGATTTTATTGCGTATGCGTGGTGGAGTGGGAAGGAATTGGCGTATGGGGATTGAATAAAACCGTGGGGTGGGCGTGGGACATCACCAATTTCGTCTGGTGGGTAGGCATTGGCCACGCGGGTACTTTAATTTCAGCCATCTTATTGCTCTTCCGCCAAAAGTGGAGAATGTCCATCAATCGGGCGGCGGAGGCAATGACGATTTTCGCCGTGATTTGCGCCGCTTCATTCCCCTTGGTTCACATGGGACGCTTGTGGCTTGGCTTCTATTGGGCATTGCCTTTGCCTAACGCTTTTGGTTCGCTTTGGGTGAATTTCAACTCCCCGCTTTTGTGGGACGTATTCGCCATCTCCACCTACTTCACCGTGTCGTTGGTGTTTTGGTACATCGGTTTAATCCCTGATTTCGCCGTGATTCGCGACCGCGCCGTCCGCATGGGGCACAAGACTCGCGCAACCATATACAACATGCTCAGTTTCGGTTGGGACGGCGCCGCCAAAACGTGGATGCGTTACGAATCGGTGGCTTTAATCTTGGCCGGACTTTCTACCCCGCTTGTGTTGTCCGTTCACACCATCGTATCGTTCGACTTTGCTACCTCTATCGTGCCCGGCTGGCACACTACCATTTTCCCGCCTTACTTTGTGGCCGGCGCCATTTTCTCCGGGTTTGCCATGGTGCTGACGCTCCTCTTGGTAACCCGCAAAGTGTTTAAATTGGAAGACTACATTACTATTTATCACATTGAGCTGATGAATATAATTATCATCATCACGGGGTCTATCGTAGGCATTGCTTACATCACCGAGTTTTTCATTGCTTGGTACGGACAAGTGCCTGCCGAGTCTTATGCCTTCATCAACCGCGCCACAGGCCCTTATTGGTGGGCTTATTGGTCAATGATGACTTGCAATGTTATTTCTCCTCAGCTTTTTTGGTTTAAAAAATTGCGCACCAATATTATGGCCACTTTCATTTTGTCCATCATCGTAAACATCGGAATGTGGTTTGAGCGCTTTGTCATTATCGTGACTTCGGTTCACCGCGACTATTTACCCTCCAGTTGGTCAATGTTCTACCCCACCGTTTACGACGTGGGCGAATACATTTTTACCTTTGGATTATTCTTTACGCTATTTTTCTTGTTTGCTAAATTCTTCCCTGTCATTAATATGGCCGAGGTGAAAAGCATTATTAAATCAACCTCTGAAAAGAAACATTGATTATGGAACACAATAAGCATTTCGTGGTAGGCATTTTCGACGATGAAGATGTATTGGTACGCGCTGTGGAGAAGTCGCGCGAGAAAGGGTTGAAAATACACGAAGTATTTTCCCCCTTTCCGGTGCATGGTTTGGAGGACGCGTTGGGCTATAAACGAAGCCGTCTCCCCAAAGTGGCTTTTGCCTGCGGCATAACAGGCACCACGCTCGCTCTCTTCACGCAAATTTGGATGTTGGGCTTCGACTGGCCAATGAATATCGGCGGAAAAAACCACGCCTCCTTGCCCCCTTTCATTCCCGTAACATTTGAATTTACGGTTTTGTTGTCGGCGCTTGGCATGGTGCTCGCGTTTTTTATCGTCAGCGACATGAAGCCTTATAAATGGCCTCGCCAATTCGATTTGCGCAGTACCGACGACAAGCACGTAATGGCCGTAGATCTGGCCGCCAATAGTTTGGATAAAGAAGCCATCGGAGTCCTCTTGAAGGAGTGCGGGGCTTCGGAAGTGAATGAAAAAAGTTTTTGATGTTTTTTGAAAAAGATAGGAAATGAAAACGGGAATAACATTGAAGTTAACAGCGGGCATAACGTGTGCTTTATCTCTCCTAAGTTGCGGCGCGGGCAAGGACGACCCCGGCACGGAATACGCCCCCAATATGTATCACTCGATAGCCTACGAGCCGCTGACGCAAATCACGGATGAACAGGCGGGGGCTTTTGTCAATTCGCTCAACAACGGGCGCGGCGAATTTTTCAACTCCAACGTCAATAACCCTTTCCGCATGAATGTGCGCCTTCCCGCTCCCAATACAGTGGCGAGAAATTCCAGCGGACGCACCCCCTTTCGCGGCGGCAATACTCCCGAGGAAATAGCGGCTTCGGATAATTTGACAAATCCCTTTCCCGATACTCCCGAAATTTTGGAAGAAGGAAAATTGAAATACGATATTTATTGCAAACACTGCCACGGCGCCTCCGGCAAAGGGGACGGGCCGGTGTCCGAGAAATTGGCAGGCGTGGCCAACTTCCACGGAACGGCTTATCAAAACATTACGGAGGGCAGAATTTTTCACGACGTCACATTCGGCTACGGCCTCATGCAACCCCACGCCTCGCAAGTGAGCGAAGACGACCGTTGGAAAATCGCAAAATATGTGAAACAACTTCAAAAGAAATGAGCTATGATATTATCTGACGAAAAATATATTTTCAAGCCGGCGGCTAAAAATAAACTTCTTCTCTTATTGGGGATTGGGGNGGCGTTTGCCATTTTAGGACTTTATATNTCTATGAACGGCGGGCATGAACACGGCGAGCATACNGCNTCGTTGGGCGGGCACGGCGAACACGGCGGCGGGCATGAGGAGCACCACGGAAGCCCCCTTTGGCTTAAAGAACTTTACGCCGCCCTTTGGCACAGCAATGTCTTCTTTGCGGGAATCGGTTTGGTGGGTTTATGTTTTATCGCCATTCAATACGCCGCGCAGGCCGGATGGTCGGCGCCTATTAAAAGAATACCCCTGGCCATGGCGCATTGGATAGGAATTTCCGCCGTACTGATGCTCGGACTTTGGTTTCTTTCGTCCCACGACATTTTTCACTGGACGCACAAAGGATTGTATGAAGTCGGAGGCGAAGAGTTTGACAAAGCCATTAACGGAAAAGGCGCTTTCTTCTTTTGGCCTTTGGAAAAAGGAACGTTCCCGTTTTTCTACGTGCTCCGCATGGCGGGTTTCTTTGCCGTGTGGTTCATATTCTTTACTTTAATAAAGAAGCAAATGTTGGCTGAAGATCTGGACGGGGGAACCGGCTATTGGTTTGCGAGCCGAAAATTTTCGGCCATATTTCTGGTCTTTTTTGGCTATAGTTCGTCCGTGGCCGCTTGGGATTGGGTGATGAGCATTGACCCGCATTGGTTCAGCACCATGTTGGGCTGGTACGTTTTTGCGAGTTGGTGGGTAACGGGTTTGGCGGCCATCACNTGGATTGTCGTCATGCTAAAAGAAGCAGGCTATTTGAAAATGGTGAACGCCAATCACCTCCACGATTTGGGAAAATTTATCTTTGCCTTCAGCATTTTTTGGACTTACATTTGGTTCAGCCAATTCATGTTGATTTATTATGCCAACATTCCCGAAGAAACGGTTTATTTTATCTCGCGAATGAAAACGGCGCCTTACAGTTGGATATTCTATTTGAATCTAATAATGAANTTTGTGTTGCCTTTCCTCTTGCTGATGACCCGCGACGCCAAACGCCACGGCGCCATTTTGAGCGTAGTTTGTCCGATCGTGATTGTCGGGCATTGGTTCGATTTTTATAATATGATAACGCCCGGCGTGATGAAGGGCGAGGCCTCGTTTGGATTTCTCAATATCGGTTTGTTGTTTATCTTTGCGGCGGCTTTTCTTTGGGTCACATTGAGNGCTCTCTCGCGTCATGCGTTGGCGGCAAGAAATCACCCGATGATGAGCGAAAGCCTGCATCATCATATTTAAGGAAAATGGAAGTGGAAATAAAATTGAATTAAACTTTAAGTGTCGCCAACATGATAGCCATCATAGCCGTATGTCTTGTCTTGATTTTAGTGTTCGCCTATCTGATGTTTCGGATAAGCCGTTTAGTGGATAACCTGAAAAAAACAGACGCTAAACAGGAGTCTCATCCCGAAGGCACGAATACCCATAACGGATTGTATTTCCTGATTTTCACCGTGGCGGGGTTGGGCGCATTCTTTTGGTATTCATTCAAGTATTTCAGTCAATATAATTTGCCCCTGGCCTCTGTTCACGGAGCGGAGACCGATTATCTGTTTTGGGCGACTATGGCGATAACGGTGGCGGCATTCGTTATCATCTTCATTGTAATGTTTTGGTTTACTTATAAATACAGTTATCAAAGCACAAGGAAGGCCGCTTATTATATGGACAATAAGTACCTCGAAATGGCGTGGACTATTGTGCCTGCCATTGTATTGACCATTCTTATTTTCGGAGGACTGCGCACGTGGGGCCGCATTACCGCCAAAGCCGCAGCAGGAGCGGAGGAAATTGAATTGGTGGGACAACAGTTTTTTTGGACGGCTCGCTACCCCGGCAGCGACAAAGAACTCGGACGCCACGACTTTAGAATGATTGACGCCACGAATGAATTTGGCTTGGACTTAATGGACAAAAAATCCTTCGATGATTTTAAATCTTTGACTCTTCATTTGCCGAAAGGAAAAGAAGTATTGTTGCGTATTCGCGCAAAAGACGTGTTGCACAGCGTTTTCCTGCCTCATTTCCGCGTGAAGATGGATGCCGTGCCCGGCATGTTAACCACATTTAAGTTTACCCCGACGAAAACCACGGAGGAAATGCGAAAAGAATTAAACAAGCCCGACTTTAATTATGAAATGGCGTGCGCCGAGATTTGCGGAAAAGGTCATTTTTCCATGCGTTTTCCCGTGGTGGTGGAAGAGCCTTCGGTTTATGAAAAATGGAAATCGCAACAAGAGGCTTGGCTTAAGCAAAACCCCGACTACCTGCAACGGGTGCCGCCTTGGCTGAAAGACGCAGCCAAGAAAAGCGCAGGACTTGACAGTTTGACGGCAAAACAATAAAATAACAACCGATAAAAAAACAGTAAATGGAAGCACACGATGATCAGCACGGACATGGAGAAACGTTTTGGACGAAATATCTCTTTAGTCAAGATCACAAGACCATTGCGAAGCAGTATTTATTCATGGGAATTTTTTGGGCGCTCATAGGAGGAGGGTTGTCCATGATTTTCAGAATTCAGTTGGGCTATCCCGACGCCAATATTTCATGGATAAAACCTCTGCTTGGGGACTGGATTACGGCCGACGGAAAAATCGACCCTGAATTTTACTTAGCCCTCGTGACGATGCACGGCACCATCATGGTGTTTTTTGTGCTTACCGCCGGCTTGAGCGGCACGTTCAGCAACTTCCTGATTCCTCTTCAAGTAGGTTCGCGCGACATGGCTTCCGGGTTTTTGAATATGCTCTCGTTTTGGTTCTTTGCTTTGTCGAGCGTTATTATGTTCGCTTCGCTCTTTATTTCCACGGGGCCGGCTTCGGGCAGTTGGGTAATATATCCCCCGTTGAGCGCCTTGCCGCAAGCGATGAGCGGCTCGGGGTTGGGAATGACGCTTTGGCTGGCGTCTATGGCCGTATTTATCGTCAGCTCGCTGTTGGGCAGCATCAACTACATCTCCACGATTGTAAATCTGCGTACCAAAGGAATGACCTTTTTCAAAATGCCGTTGACTGTGTGGTCGTTTCTCTTCACGGCGGTCATTGGCGTGTTGGCTTTTCCTGTTCTTTTTGCCGCCGCGCTCTTGCTCATTTTTGACCGAAGTTTCGGCACCAGTTTTTATCTCTCCGACATCTACATTGGCGGAGTAGCGTTAGACCATACGGGCGGAAGCCCTATATTATTTCAGCACTTATTTTGGTTCTTGGGACACCCGGAAGTATATATTGTGTTGCTCCCCGCCTTGGGCATCACTTCTGAAATCATTTCTACCAATTCGCGCAAACCCATTTTTGGCTACAAGGCAATGGTAGGCTCTATGTTTGTCATCACTATTCTTTCCTTTGTGGTGTGGGCTCACCATATGTTTGTTACGGGAATGAACCCGTTTTTAGGCACGATATTTACCTTGCTCACTTTAATTATTGCCGTGCCGTCGGCGGTGAAGGTGTTCAATTATGTGACTACGTTGTGGAAGGGGAATATCCGTTTTACGCCCGCCATGCTTTTCTCCATCGGGTTGGTATCCTTCTTCTTAACGGGGGGCATCACGGGGCTTTTCCTCGGAAATTCGGCGATTGATATTCAGTTGCATGATACCTANTTTGTGGTGGCTCACTTTCACATTGTAATGGGCAGCGCTTCGTTTTTTGGCATGTTGGCCGGAATTTACCATTGGTTCCCCAAAATGTTCGGGAAAATGATGGATGCCCGTCTTGGCTCTATTCANTTTTGGTGTACCTTCATCGGTATTTACTTGGTNTTTTTCCCGATGCACTATTTGGGAATTGCAGGTTTCCCCCGCCGCTATTATTCATGGACAAGTTTTCAAACTTTTGAGGGTTTTGTGGATTTGAATATGCTCATCTCCGCGGCCGCTTTCGTTACTTTTGCGGCGCAGTTTGTTTTCCTTTTCAACTTTATATACAGCATTAAGTTTGGCAGAAAAGCCCCCGCCAATCCTTGGAACTCGAATACCTTGGAATGGACTACGCCCCGTCATCCCAAACACGGCAACTGGCCTGGCAGGATACCGCCCGTCTATCGCTGGCCGTATGATTACAGCAAGCCCGGCGCCGCGGAGGATTTTATCCCGCAACATATTCCTTTGTCCGACACGCCCGAGTCGAACTTGACCCATGAAAAAGAGTTGGCTTTGCAGGAAGCAAGCCTCATGGAGGAGTATGAAAAGACCTTGAAAAATCAAGAAGAACATTCCCATTGAGTACGCGAATAATCAAGTTTAAGAAATTGAGCCTCGTCACCCTGTGGATGGTGTATGCGCTGATTGCCGTGGGCGCCACGGTGCGCGCCACAGGCGCAGGAATGGGTTGTCCCGACTGGCCTGCGTGTTTTGGGAGTGTGGTGCCCCCGACCTCTGCGGCCGAACTCCCCCCCGATTATCAACAGCAGTTTTCAAATTACAGAAAAGCCAAGAACGAAAAGTTTGCTAAATATCTTTCCTACTTTGGAATGGAAGAGACCGCGAAAAAAATCGCGACCGATGAATCCATAAATCAAGAAGCCGTTTTCAATCCCGCCAAAACTTGGACTGAATATTTCAATCGTTTGGCCGGCGCGGCGGTGGGGGCAATGATGATACTCTTGTTGGCGCGCGGCTTTCAAGTGCGTTTGCATAATCCTCTCTTTTTTTGGCTTCCTTTGGCTTTGTTGCTCATCACCATTTTTCAAGGATGGTTTGGTTCTATTGTGGTCTCCACCAATCTCACTTCGTGGACGGTGTCCGTGCATTTAATTTTTGCCCTTCTCATCGTGACGCTTTTGGTGTATTTGATTACGCATATAAATAAAACGGAAAATCTTCCCCTCAAACTTCGCCTGAGTATTTTAGCGACATGGCTTATCGCGGCGGTTCAGTTGATGCTGGGCGTGCGTGTGCGCGAAGCGGTGGAAGGCGTCTCCAATCTTCCGCGAAATGAGTGGATTGACGGAGCGGGAAATTCGTTTCTCATTCATCGTTCTTTTGCTTGGGTAACTTCCGCCGCCGTTGTTTTCTTGCTTGTGATATTGAGAAAAAACGGAATCTTTAACAGCCTTAGCAAGGGCTTTTAATTTGTCTCGGAATCAGTCTGCTGTCGGGAATTGTCTTGGGCTATTTCTCGATGCCGTGGATGATGCAGCCGTTGCACCTTGTCGTCGGTTCTGTGCTATTTGGGATATTGCTCGCGTTATTTTGGTCAAACAACAAAACCACCAATCCGAATGCAGACCTCTGTGTATGAAGTGAGCCCCGCCGCAAAGCTTTGGGCTTTTGTGGAACTGCTGAAGGCAAGACTTTCGGCATTGGTGGCCTTTTCATGCGCCTTCGGATACCTGTTGGCAACGGAGGGACAAGTGCAGTGGCTTCCTTTTTTTATGTTGATTGCGGGAGGATTTTTATTGTCGGGCGCTTCCGTTACGGTCAATCAGATCATGGAAGTGCAATACGATAAAATGATGGAACGCACCATGAACAGACCCTTGCCCACCGGCCGCGTTTCGTCAAAAGAAGCGATGGTATTCGCGGGCATTTGCTTATTGAGCAGTTTGGCTATTCTTTGGCTGTTCACCAATCCGCTTACGGTTTGTTTGTCCTTCTTGTCGGTCTTGCTCTACACCATGGTTTACACGCCGATGAAAAGGGTAGGGGCGATAGCTGTTTTCGTGGGCGCTATTCCGGGCGCTTTGCCTCCGCTCTTGGGTTGGACGGCCTGCACGGGAAAAGCCTCGTATGAAGCCTTCATTATTTTTGCCATGCAATTTATTTGGCAGTTTCCTCACTTTTGGGCTATCGCTTGGTTAGCCGACCGAGACTATAAAAAAGCAGGGTTCAAACTATTGCCCTCTTCCGGCCCCAATTTCAGCACGGCTAGTCAAATGATGTTCTATACCTTATTCCTCATCCCTGCAGGATTGCTTCCCATGGCCGCGGGAATTACCGGGATTGTATCCGCTTGGACGGCCACGCTGGCAGGTTGCATTTTCTTTGCGCAGACTATTTCGCTGATGAAAAATCAAGACGATAAAGCCGCCCGCAGAATTATGTTTGGATCGTTCTTATATTTGCCTGTCGTGCAGCTTTCTTTTTTGTTGGATAAAATATAAAGAGCGATGGAAAACAACCTTGTAATCGAACATCGGGAACCGAAAAGTCCGTTGAGCATGGACCCGAAGAAATTCGCATTTTGGATTTTTTTGGGAACCATCGTGATGCTTTTTATGTCTCTCACTTCGGCTTACTTGGTGAAGCGTTCGGACGGAGAATGGTTGCTGTTTCGATTGCCGACTGTGTTGTACCTCACTACGCTGGTCATTGCGGCGAGCAGTTTTGTCTTGCAGTTGGGGTATCGTTACTCGGAAAGGAAGGGCGTTTTTCGCATCAGTTTATTAGTTACTATGGCATTGGGCATTGTCTTTTTGGCGGGGCAGTTTTATGCGTGGAAAGACCTGGTACAACACAACGTCTATTTAGTGGGCAATGCCGCAGGCTCTTTTGTTTATGTCATCACGGGCTTGCACGGGCTGCATATTATCAGCGCGGTCATAGTATTGGCATTTATGCTTTTTTCGCATAGAAATTCAAACCCCAAAGAAGTTCGCTCTTTTAAATTGGGGCTTGTTTATTGGCATTTCTTAGGCATACTTTGGATTTATTTATTAGTCTTTTTTATATTGTTCAGATAACTCAATAATTTATGGAACACGCAGCGCAGGCAAAAGTGGATTGGACAGGAGGCGTTTCGCCGATGCAGGTCAGTTACGGCAAATTGATGATGTGGTTTTTCTTGGTTTCTGATGCCTTCACTTTCGCCGGACTTTTGATTACTTACGGAATGGTGAGGTCATCGCATCCCTCATTTAGCGGCGCCATTGACGATTTCACTTTCTCGACTTCGTATTGGCCCGTGCCTGAAAGAGTGTTCAACAGCATCCCCTTCTTTCACGGCTTGAACGCGCCGCTCGTATTTGTCGGGATTATGACATTTATCCTTATTATGAGCTCGGTGACCATGGTGTTAGCCGTAGAAGCAGGCAAGAGAATGGACCGTTTAGCGGTGCAAAAATGGATGCTCTGGACTATCTTGGGGGGGATTACTTTTTTGTCTTGTCAGGCTTGGGAATGGACTCACTTTATCGTAGGCACAGATACGCCTGTCTTGAAAGATGTTTTTAATCCGAACACGGGGCTGATGGAGAAAGTGAAAATTTTCGGCGCTAACCTGAGCGTGAATCAATACGGCCCTCCTGACTTTGCCGATTTCTTTTTCTTTATCACGGGCTTTCACGGCTTCCACGTATTTAGCGGGGTAGCGCTGAACTTTTTGATATTCTATAACACTTCCGTCGGATTGTATGAGCGCCGCGGCCACTACGAAATGGTGGAGAAAGTAGGCTTGTATTGGCACTTTGTCGATTTGGTGTGGGTGTTTGTGTTCACCTTCTTTTATTTGGTTTAAACTTATTAAAAATTGAACTATGGAAAATTATTCAGCGCCGCAAGTAATCCCCCCGAATAAGGCCGCCATTTTGCACCTTTGGAAAGTGGCAGGCATACTTTTGTTGATCACCATTTTCGAATTTGCCGTGGCTTTTGGGCTTCCCCACCATTACCATATATTAAGAGTAGCCATTTTCGTGGGAATGACTATCGTGAAAGCCTTCTACATTGTTTTTGAATTTATGCACTTGCGCTATGAAGTCAAGGCATTGATTTGGGTGATACTGCTCCCGCTGATATTTTTAGTGTGGTTCCTGATAGCCATGTTGTACGAAGGATTTAAGTTTTCTGAAATAAATTTCCTTTCGCTAAATTGAAAGCGGTCATGAAGCAATGGATGTTTTTATTTCTGTTGCTCGCGTTTCCTGCGATCCTCTATTTATTTTTGCAGGAATTTGGCAAAAATGAATACAACATTCCGATGCTTTATGAAAACGGGGCAGAGGGAAATGAATGTGTTCCAAAGAGCAATGCGCCGTACAAAATACCAGACTCTGTCCGTCGGATAATCGGCGGAGAAAATAAATCGGTAGTGGTGATTACGGAAGATTCGCCCCGCAACAAAGAAGCGGCGGAGGAAATAGAAAAGAAAATCGTCGGGAAATTAGGAGCTTTTGTGTTTCTGTCTTCGCTTTCGGAAGCGGCGCAGAAAAAAGCGCTGTGTTTTTTGATGATGCAAAAATCGGCGAATGCCGTGCTGATTGATAAGAAGAACCGCATAAGAGGCTACTATCAATTAAGCAAGAAAAAGGAATGTGAACGCCTGCAAGACGAATTGAGTATTTTATTTACCCGTAAAAAATGACTGAAAAAGCCCGCACCCAATTAATAATCGTCCTCTCAATCGCTATTCCGATTGCCGTGGCGCTTCTTTTCATGGTGAAAATCGACGGATATGATTTCGCCTTTCTTCCCGCCGTCTATGCCTCCACAAACGGTCTTACCGCCGTCTTGCTTTTGGCGGCTCTTTATTGCATCAAAAACAACAACATGAACCTTCATCAGTTGCTGATGAAAGTCTGCATTGGCTTGTCAGCCTTATTTTTGGCGCTTTACGTGCTGTATCACATCACTTCCGACCCTACTCCATACGGAGGAGAAGGCGCAATAAAATATGTGTATTATTTTCTGCTTATTTCTCATATTGTTTTATCGGTAACTGTCGTACCTTTGGTGTTGTTTACGTATTCGAGAGCCTTGTCTAAGAACTTTGCGAAGCACAAGGCGCTGGCAAAGTGGACTTTTCCGCTTTGGCTTTATGAGTCGGTGACGGGAGTGATAATTTATCTCATGATTAAACCTTATTATTGATATGCGTTGGATTGGAGCAGTCGTTTTATTTTTCTTTTCAATGGCGGCGCAGGCGCAATGCGCGATGTGCAAAGCGACTATTGAAAACAACAACTCGCATGAACACGCGGGCTTGGCAGTGGGTTTAAACTTTGGCATCCTCTATCTTTTAGTGGTGCCCTATCTGATTATCGGAGTTATTGCCTTGGTATGGTATCGCTCTTCTAAACATGCCAAGTAAATTCCGCGCCTTATGTGCCGCAAAATGCCCGCGTTGCATGCAAGGCGATATTTTTTTCAAATCGCCTCGGACCGTTAAACAGTTTTTTGAAATGAATCCGCGTTGCAGTCAATGCGGGGCGTCTTTTACTCCCGAACCGGGTTTCTATTTTGGCGCCATGTATGTCAGCTATATTTTTTCGGTGGTTATTTTCGCCTCCGTGTATGTGGCTTTATCCGTGCTCTTTGACCCGCCCGATTGGGTTTATGTGGCGAGCATCATTGTGTCTTCTGTGATTTTTATCCCTTTGAGTTTTAAGTACTCCCGCGTAATTTGGCTCTATTATTTTGGCGGGCTTTAGCAAGCGCTCCGCCGTCCGCGTCTTTTTTATTGGCAAGAACATCAAACAGGGCGTATTCAAAATCCGCAAATTATCGTCTGCATTGATTGGCGTTTGGGTGCATCTCAAAATTTTTAAAAACAGCGATTTATAACATTTTCGCTATTGATTACGCGGCTATACGCGATTGACCCGAAAAAGAACTATGAGCTTACGCCTGATTCAATTAGTGTCAAATACGAATCTACGACCATTATGACAAATGATGGATTTTCACTTTACTCGTGGATTTATTACCCTCAAAATGATTTAGACAATAACAACGTTATTATTTTGGCTTATCCTGATAAGGGTAATATGAGCTGACGGGGCTGCTTTGCCGATGCTTTTGTAAAAAAAGGTTTACAGCAGTGACTTTTGACTATAGAGGGTTTGGAAAGAGTTCGGATTTTCCGATTGACAGAAGTAATTTGTACCCTATAGAGTTTACTTATGATTTGATAACTGTTGTTAAGGAAATAGACAGGAGATTCTCACACAAGAGAATTGGCGTGCGGGTTCTGTCAATGGGCACGATGATTCTTACACGAGCTATGGAATCTATAAAGAAAAACCCGGATTTTGCCATTGGCGATGGTTTTGTTGCCCATATTACCAAGGCAGCAGAGCGTATTAGAAAAGTTAAAAATGACTCTGTTAAATTGCCTGAAAGCAATGAAGTTTATCAAAGAAGTTTATCAAATTTAAAACTGCCTTTTCTTATTTTTGCCGCATCAAAGGATCCGGCGACAACAGCATCTGATGCCCAAAATATTAAGTCTAAAATAAATGCCTCTAAATGCGAGATCATAATTTACGAAGGAGAACATCTGCGCGGATTTCACAAGCAGGTACTGAGCCTTTTGGCGAACAAGTTGTTAACTTCCTTAAGAAGCAATTGTTTGTTAGTTCTAAGAATGNTTGAGGGCTTTCTTGAAAACTAAAAAATTTAATGAAGACACGTTACGAGGCGTCGCGTCAATTTTTAATGCACGGAAAAAAGAGTAAAGCGTACATTAAAA
>G312J29652_10000080_pt1 | contig 18955 bp, 11 predicted proteins | sample EareggfetidaYelm_FD_29652 | JGI IMG/M metagenome (IMG submission 29652) | reverse complement strand
ATCAAACTTCGGCTTGATTACTGTTTTTCCGCTCTTATCTATATAGCCCCATTTGCCATCAAGTTTAATCCATGCCAATCCTTCTTTAAAATTCCCTGCGCCATCAAACTTCGGCTTGATTACTGTTTCTCCGACCTTATTTATGTAGCCCCATTGAGTGCCCATCTTAACAGGAGCTAAAGGATCTAAAGGTATCTCATCGGAATTGGACGATGTGCAAGAAGCAGACAGAAGAAAAGCAAGAAGAAGAAAAGGCGTTATTTTACGCATACTGTAAACTTTTAGGGTTATGGATTGGATTGGTTTATTTTATTAGTCTTAACGCTTTTCCAAAAGGCAAGCTTTAGTTTTTGCTTTGTGAATTTCAGTAAAAATCCCCTACATCGCCAAACTGCGGATTGATTACTATTTTCCCTGTCTTATCTATGTAGCCCCATTTACTGCCAAATTTAATCTTTGCTAACCCTTCTTTAAAATCCCCCGCTTCATCAAAATGCGGGCTGATTACTATTTTTCTGGCCTTATCTGTATAGCCATATTTATCGCCAAGTTTAGTCCATGCTAACCCTTCTTGAAAATCCCCGACCTCCTCAAACTGCTGCTCTATCACTATCTTTCCGCTCTTATCTATATAGCCCCATTTGTTGCCAAGTTTAATCCTTGCTAACCCTTCTTTAAAATCCCCTGTCTCATAAAACTGCGGCTCTATCACTATCTTTCCGTCCTTATCTACATAGCCCCATCCACTGCCAAGTTTAATCCTTGCTAACCCTTCTTGAAAATCCCCCGCCTCATCAAACTGCGGATTGATTACTATTTTTCCTGTCTTATCTGCATAGCCCCACACACTGCCAAGTTTAATCCTTGCTAACCCTTCTTTAAAATCCCCCGCCTCGTCAAACTGCGGGTTGATTACTGTTTCTCCGCTCTTATCTATATAGCCCCATCCATTGTCAAGTAGAATCCTTGCCAGCCCTTCTTGAAAACCCCCTGCGCCATTAAATTGCGGGTTGATTACTGTTTCTCCGTTCTTATCTATATAACCCCATTGATTGCCAAGTTTAATCGGCGCTAGTCCTTCTTGAACCTCCCCGGCCTCGTCAAACTGCGGGTTGATTACTGTTTCTCCGGCCTTATTTATGTAGCCCCATTGAGTGCCCATCTTAACAGGAGCTAAAGGTATCTTATCGTAGTTGGGCGGTGTGCAAGAAGAAGCAGACAGAAGAAAAGCAAGAAGAAAAGGCGTTATTTTACGCATGCTGTAAACTTTTAATGTTATAGATTGGTTTGTTTTATTGGCCTTAAACAGGCATGATTGATTTTGGCATGAATACGCATAAGGTAAAAAGCTATAAGTGTGACAAATAGGGCGGGCATCAAGATTTTTGAACAAAAATAGAATAATAATTCACGATAAAAAAATTTAGCAACCTTGTCGCGCTCAAAGGAGGAGGGCTTTGCGGGGGCGGGGTCTAAAAAACAACTCCTTCTAAAATCCAAATCCTGATGGGGAGGCAAATAAAAAAGTCAGGGTTTTCCTGACTTTTATTCCAATGTTTATATGGCTTTTTCAAGTTTCTCCACCAATACGGAGCGGGGCGCCATGCCTATTAATTTGTCCACCGTTTTTCCGTTTTTCAAGAAGAGGAGGGTGGGGATATTGGTTACCCCAAACTGCCGCGACACGTTGGGGTTTTCATCTACGTTTAGTTTTCCGATAATGGCTTTCCCCTCATAGCTTCCGGCCAGCTCTTCGATGAGCGGGGCTATCATTTTGCAGGGGCCGCACCATTCCGCCCAAAAGTCCACCACTACGGGCTTGTCCGAACTGATAATGTCGTTGAAGTTTCCGTCTGTAATTTCAATTGCTTTTCCCATGGTTGTTGTTATTTATATAAAGTTTAAATTTATTCTTCTTCTGTCTCAAACGCAAATGCGGGATAAATGGGTTCTTCTTCGAGCACGGCTTTTTCTTTTTTGTCGTTCACCCAGGCGAGCGCGTTCGTCGGCGTGGTGACTCCTACTTCCCCGAAAGGTCTTAAAATTTTCACGACTTCAAAAGCAGGCGCCAGCGTTATTTGGCGGGAAAGCAACTCCGAAATTTTAGCCTCGTCGACCACTTGCATCACAAAGGCGGCTTGTCCTTTTGATTTGCCCGATAATTCATCCAGGGCGGTCATCAATTTATCGTTCACTTGGTCAAGCGCGGTTCTGAGAGTGATTTTGGATATTTTTTTCTGCCCGATAGTTTCCAGTAATTCAATTTGGCTGACTTTAAAATCAAACTCGCCCGGACGGAAACGGTTTTCGCGCATCGCGCCTTCTATATAAATATGTTTGCCGGGCACAAAAAAGTTGGTGAATCGGGTATAGTCCTCGCTCCACATCGTGATGAGGTATTTTCCCGAATAGTCTTCAATCGTCATTTTTCCAAAATGCTGCCCTTTCTGATTTTGTCGTTTTTCCACGGCCGCCACCACGCATCCGATGCTTATTATTTTTTTGAACTTGCATTTCTCCGGGGTGTTTAATTCGTTCACCGTTGAATTGCAGAGCGTGTCGAGTTCGAGTTTATATTGGTCGAGCGGATGGCCGGAAATATAAACGCCCACCATTTCACGCTCAAATTCTAACTTCTCTATGTCGGTAAAAGGTTCAACGGGGTCAATCTTAGGGGCGGTTTGGGCAAAAGTAGTTTCGCCGAAAAGATTGCCTTGATTGGTATTGGCGTGAAGTCCGTAGCGCAAGAGTTTTTCGGTGAGNGAAACCTCTCCTTTGNGATTGGCCACATAGTGTTTNCGATGATAGTCGAAGCAGTCGAAAGCGCCGGCCAGGGCCATGTTTTCATAGACTTTTTTAGTNGCTGTTTTGCCNGTTACGCGGGCGGCAAAATCGAAAATAGAGGCGAAAGCNCCTCCCTTCTCTCGTTCTTCGATAATGTGTTCGGCGGCGGCTCTNCCCACNCCTTTCACGGCGCCGAGTCCAAACCTGATTTTCCCCTCTTTATTCACGGCAAAATAAACGCCCGATTCGTTAATGTGAGGGCCTAANACGTCAATGCCCATGCGGCTGCATTCGGTGATGAAAAACGTGATCTTNGTTTGATGGTTCTGCGAATGGGTGAGTACGGCGGCCATGTAGTCGGCCGGATAATGCGCTTTCAAATAAGCGGTTTGATAGGCGAGAATGCTGTAGCTGGTGGAGTGCGATTTGTTGAACGCATACTCGGCAAATTTTTCCCAGTCGTCCCAAATTTTATTGACGGCGGGGAGCGGATGCCCGTTGGCGGTGCAACCCGCTATAAACTTCCCCTCCATTTTTTTGATGACCTCTGCTTGCTTCTTCCCCATGGCTTTCCGCAACACGTCGGCGTCGCCTTTCGAGAAGCGGGCGAGTTTTTGCGAAAGCAACATCACTTGTTCTTGATAAACCGTAATGCCATACGTTTCTTTCAAAAATTCTTCCATCTCGGGCAAGTCGAATTGAATAGGTTCTTGTCCTCTTTTTCGTCTGATGAATTGAGGAATGTAAGCCATCGGNCCCGGNCGATAGAGGGCATTCATCGCGATCAAATCTTCGATNCGGTCGGGTTGGAGTTGGCGCAAATAGGTTTGCATGCCGCCGCTTTCAAANTGGAAAGTGCCGATCGTATCGCCTTGCTGATAGAGTTGAAAAGTCAGTTTATCGTCGAGGGGAATTGCGTCCAGGTCGATAGTTTCGTTCAATCGTTTCTTGATGTTAGTCAAGGCGGTTTTAAGAATGCTCAAGGTGGTGAGCGCCAAAAAATCGAACTTCAAGAGGCCGGATTTTTCCACAGACGAACTGTCGAATTGCGTCACGAGCATCTCGGAGTCTTTGGCTTTCATCACGGGCAGCGAGAGCACTAAATCATCGGGGGTAATCACCACGCCGCAGGCATGAATGCCGATGTTGCGCAGGGAGCCTTCGAGCAAAAGGGCTTGATTCAAGACTTGCGCTTTCAAGTCGTTTCCTTCTTTCACCGTCTTCAGTTCGGGGCTTTCGGCAATGGCTTTGGTCAGCGTAATCTTAGGCGCTTCGGGAACGAGTTTAGCCATTCGGTCGGCTTCGTTCAAAGGCAAATCCATCACCCGCGCACAGTCGCGAATGGCCGATTTCGCCGCCATTTTGCCGTAGGTGATAATTTGCGCGACTTGATTGTAGGAATATTTATGGATGACATAATTCAGCACTTTCTCCCTTCCTTCGTCGTCGAAGTCAATGTCAATATCGGGCATGGAAACGCGATCGGGATTTAAAAAACGCTCAAAGAGCAAGTTGTAAGCGATGGGATCCACGTTGGTGATTTCCAAACAATAAGCCGCCGCCGACCCTGCCGCCGAACCCCGCCCCGGCCCCACATAGACGCCCATGGAACGCGCATGAGCAATGAAATCCTGCACAATTAAAAAGTACCCCGAATAGCCGGCCTTTTGAATGGTGTTTAATTCAAAGTTTATTCGGTCTAAAATTTCAGGACTCAAATTCCCGTACTTCTTTTTGGCGCCNTCCAAGGTGAGGTGTTGCAAATATTCGTCNTGCGTTTTGAAATTGGGGGGTATGTNAAACGTCGGCAACAGCGATACTTCCGAAGTCAATTTATAACTCTCTACTTTATTAAAAATTTCTTCCANTGCGACAAATGCTTCGGGCAGGTCGTGGAAGAGCNTCCGCATCTCGTCCTGACTNTTGAAATAGAANTCATCGTTTGGAAANCCAAACCGCTTGCCGTATCCTGACCCTATTTCAGTCGCCACTTTCTCGCCGTCTTTTATGCAAAGCAAAATATCGTGAGCCTTCGATTCGTTTTTTTCCAAATAAAAACATTCGTTGGCCGCGAAGCAACGCACGTTATATTTTTTGGCAAATTTCAACAGCGTACTGTTCACGCGGTCGTCTTCGGGAATGCCGCGGCGATTGAGTTCCGCATAAAAATCCTCTCCGAATACGCTATGCCACCACTGAAAAGATTTTTCGGCCGCATGTTCTCCGACGTTCAAAATCAAATAAGGAATTTCGCTGTTCAGTCCTCCTGTGGAAGCTATCAATCCTTCCCGATATTGTTGCACCAACTCTTTGTCCACGCGGGGGTAGAGGCCGTAAAGTCCTTCGGTATAGCCGAGCGAAACAAGTTTGGAAAGATTGCGATAGCCTTCTTTGTTTTTGGCCAGCAGCACTTGCGTATGGCGTTTGTCGGGGTTGTCTTTGGTGAACTTTAGTTTCTTTCTTTCTTCGGCCACATACACTTCGCAGCCCAAGATGGGTTTAATGCCGTGGAAATGCGCTTCCGAAGCAAACAGGAAAGCGCCAAACAGGTTTCCCAAATCGGTCACCGCCACCGCCGGCATTTCCATTTCTTTTGCCTTTTTAATNAGCGNNNCCAACTGGGGCGTGGCCTGCAAAACAGAGAATTGCGTATGCACATGCAAATGAAAAAAATCGTGAGCGGGGAGTTCCGCCGCCGCGCTTGCTTGTATGTCTTTCTTACTCTCTTTTTTCTCTTCAATTTTCAGCTTTGGTTTTTCATATGCAATTTCCGAAAACGGAGTATCGTCGAAAGGGGGGACAATTTGTTTTTCGATTAAAGCAAAAAAACTATGTGCGGTGGCTTCCACGTCGAAGGCGGCGTCGTGGGCTTGAGAAAACGACTTGCCAAAAAGTTTTTGATGAAGTTCGGTCAGCTTCGGCATTTTAAATTTTCCGCCGGGGCCTCCGGGCAGGGCGCAATAGTTCAAAGAAAGGTTCCCTGTGTCAGCCCTTTTCATGGAAACAAAATGTTCGGGGCTGATGCCGAGCCTGACCAATTCCGCCCCCAAAATATTGATGTCGAACTCTACGTTGTGCCCCGTCAAGACGGCGGCTTTCTCCAACGATTTTTCAAAAAGCGCCACGACGTCTTTCAGCGGTTTTCCTTTCTCTGCGGCCATCTGCGTGGAGATGCCGTGTACTTGTTCCGCATTGAAGGGAATATCAAATCCGTCGGGTTGGATGAGGTGAGATTCCTGCGCCAGGAGTTTCCCTTTTTTGTCGTGAAGCTGCCACGCTAATTGCACCACTCGCGGCCAATTATCGAGGTCGGTGAGAGGGGCGTTCTTTTTGTGCGGTCTCCCGGTGGTTTCGGTGTCAAAAATTAAATACATGCGCTAATTTTTTTTCAATTTTGAAATATCAATTTCGTCGTCTTCCTCGCGATAAAACTCCGGATCGAAATCGTCTATGAGGGAGTAGTCTTTTTTCTTATGTGGGTCGAAAGTCATCAGCAAGGCGGGCAACAAGATTAAATTGGTCAGCATGGAAATGCCTAACGTGATGGAGGTGAGAACTCCCAACGCAATGGTGCCGCCAAAATTGGAAAACGCAAAAATGATAAAGCCCGCAAAGAGCACGATGGAAGTATAGATGATGCTTTTTCCTGTTTCTAAAATAGATTCGCTGACGGAGCGCGGCACGAAGAAATTGTTGGCTTTTTGTTCTTGTCGGTACTTGGCCAAAAACCGAATGGAGTTGTCCACCGAGATGCCAAAGCTGATGCTGAAAATCAAGGCGGTGCTGGCTTTGAGGGGGATTCCAAAATAGCCCATCAAGCCGCCTGTTATCATCAAGGCCAGCAGGTTGGGAATAAGGGCAATCAAGATGATGCGCAGGTTGGCAAAAAGGATAGCCATAGACAGCGAAATTAGTCCAAAAGCCCACCACAGACTTTCTTGCAAATTGTCGATGAGATATTTATTTCCTTTAATAAAAAGCGTAACTGTTCCCGTGGGGCGGGCTTTGATTTTTGTGCCTGCAAAATAGCGCTCGATGCCCGGCTTGATTACTTTATTAATCAGCGAATCCAGCCGCAGGGAACCGAGGTCGGACATTTGCATGGAGATGCGCATTTGCTGAAGGGAGGGATCCGCAAATGATTTCAGCAGGGCGGAGGTTTCTTGCGGGCCTTTCATGTAGCGGAGGATAAAACCTTTTTCGGCGGCGGTGGGGAGTTCGTAGCGATCGGGATTTCCGTTGTAGAAGGCTTGCTTCGACGCCTTCACCAAACTGATTAACGAAACAGGACGGGAAACGTGCGGAATGGAATCCAAGAACGCTTCAAAATTATCGATAGCCGTTAAATTTTTTATGTCCAGCAGTCCTCGCTTTTTTCCGCAGTCCACCCATATCACCAAAGGCATGACGCCGCTGAAATTTTCTTCGAAGAAATGCAAATCTTTTTTCACTATGCTGCCTTCGGGCACATCGTCCACCATGTATGACACGGAGCGCAGTTTGAGTATGCCGTAAACAGAAAAGAAGGCGAACAAGAGAGCGACGGCGTAAATCAAGGCGCGATGATGCTTGCACCAGGGAGTCGATTCCCGAAACTATTCTTCCTGCTATTTTAAAATGCAAATGTTTCAAATGTCTTGGCTTGGGGGCGGGCATCCGCCAAAGCACGGCAGGTATGACAATGAGACTCACGGCAAACAACACAATGATGTTCAAGCCCGCCACCAAACCAAACTCGCGAAGGATGGAAATGCGCGTGCTCAATAAGGCGAGGAAGCTCACGGCCACGGTTAAATTGGTGAGAAAAGTAGCCAGCCCCATTTTGCGAATGACGGCTAAAATGGCCTTCTCTTTATCGCCGCACTTGGCAAATTCCAAGTGATATTTATTGAGCAGATAAATGGCGTTTGTAATTCCGATGGTTACAATGACGGGCGGAATGAGTCCGCTCAAGAGGGTGATTTTATACCCCAAAAGCGAGAGACTGCCAATCACCCAAATCACCACAATGCCAATCATGAAAAGGGAAAAAATCACGGCGCGGAAGGAACGGAAAAACAGAAACATAATGACGCCTGTTACAAGCGCCGAGAGATACAGAAAAATATTGAGTTCATTCTTTACTTGTTCGGCAATGACCGATCGAATGAAAGGGATGCCGGCGATATGAGTTTTGACGCCGCTTGTTTTGGTAAATTCGGCCGCGGCCTGCTGAATGGCGTGCGTGAGCGCCACGCGCTTTTCGGAATAGATGTAGTCCTTATCGACCGAGACAATCAGCAAGGCCGCGCCGTTTTGCGGATTGACTAATTGCCCCATGTAGAATTTTTGTCTGCCCAAAAGCGCCAAGACGCTGTCTAGTTTAGTTTGCGTTAATTTGGCGTCGGGAAATAAATTTCGTAATACGAATTTTTTTGCCGCGGTGTCCTTTTCGATTATTTTCACGGAAGGAATTCCCCATACGCTGCGCACGCCCTCGACAGACTCTATCTTTTGACTTAGGGCTTCAAACTCTTCAAAATGTTTTACCTGATAGAGTGCGCTGTCGCATACGCCCACGGCAATGATATTTCCGTCGTCTCCGAACTTTTCTTTGAATTTTTGCAGAAATATTTTTTCCGGGTCATTGGGGGGAACGGCGGAAGAAAAGTCATAACTCATCTCTGCCTGCGTAGCCCAATAGGCCATGAAGGCAGTGAGGGTCAGAAGCGCTGCCATCAACGGAAGACGATAGCGAATGAGCTGAAGCGAAACAAAGTGCCACATAAACCTCAAAGCTAGTTAAAAATGACGGCAGGCGAAGAAAATTTCGCAATTTTTTTTTGCCCCCCGTTTAAAAACGGAGCCGTTGAATCGCCTCTGTTATTTAGCAACCCCGAATTCGGAAGATTTGAAATACGCCTTTAAAAAAAGAGGCAAACAGCCTCCGTCTTTACCCGAAGGCTGTCTAAAAGTCGGAGGCTGTTCAAATTTTATTAAGGTTGCGGCGTGTAGCGCAAATAGGGCTTCACGACGTGCACTCCTTTCGGGAATTTTTTAATGGCGTCTTCTGTGCTCAATGAAAGCGGCACAATCACCTCTTGACCGTTTTCCCAATTGGCGGGAGTGGCCAAGCCATATTGAGCGGTTAACTGCAAGGAATCCAACACGCGCAACACTTCGTCAAAATTCCTTCCCGTAGAGGCCGGGTAGGTGATGAAGAGTTTTATTTTTTTGTCGGGCCCGATGATAAACAGCGAACGAACCGTAAATGTTTCGGAGGCATTGGGGTGAATCATTCCGTAGAGGTTGGCTACCCTTTTATCCTCGTCGGCAATGATAGGGAACTCCACCTTGGTTTTTTGGGTTTCGTTAATGTCGCCCACCCATTGGTGATGCCTCTCCAAAGAATCCACGCTAAGCGCCAATACTTTCACATTGCGCTTTTCAAATTCATTTTTTAACAGAGAAGTTTTCCCCAATTCCGTGGTGCACACCGGCGTATTGTCGGCGGGATGGGAGAAGAGAATACCCCAACTGTTTCCAAGGTATTCATGAAAACTAATTTCGCCGACGGTTGTCGCGGCCTTAAAATCGGGAGCGATGTCCCCTAACTGCAAGCTCATAATTGTTGTTGTTTTGGTGATAAATTAAAATCCTTTATGCAAAGATAAACATAATCCTACTAAGTTGGTAGACTATTTCAATAATTTTTTAATTAAAATGAGCAGGGCGCATCTCAAGATTTCCGTCGTTGCCCCTGCCCTCATTTGAAAAGGGGCGCTATTGTCCCCCTGCTTCAAGGGCTTACGCCATCCTCTCGCCGCTCTCTCTTGCGGCTTTTTATTAGGATGATTTATAGCTCCCATTCTCAAACGGGGGCAGTTAATGTATTCCCGAAGGATCGGCGGCGGCGGTCAATAGTCCCCTTTTTCAAACGGGGGCGGAAATTTTGGGGATGCACTCCTTTTGCCGTCCTCCTAAAAGTTGCATTTATTATGAGTCTAAGCGCTAACGGAGCGGATATATTTGAAATGCGCCCGTTTTTTTTGCATTGTTTTTTTTTAATACTTACATTTGCTTGTTGAATAAAAATCAAAACACACATATGAATCTGACCACCGAAGCGCCCTCTATTTATTGCGACTTAGAGAAGATGAGCGTTTCCGATTTGTTGCGCAATATTAACAAGGAAGATCAGAAGGTAGCCGCCGCGGTACAGCAAGCCATTCCGCAAATTGAAAAGTTAGTTTCCGCGATTGCGGAGAAAATGAAAAACGGGGGGCGTCTTTTTTATATCGGCGCCGGCACCAGCGGCCGCTTGGGGATATTAGACGCTTCGGAGGTGCCGCCGACTTATGGCTTGGATCACAGCCATGTGATCGGATTGATTGCGGGAGGCGACAATGCCATCCGCCGCTCGGCGGAAAAAGCAGAGGACGAACTCGACGGCGCATGGAACGATTTGAAACCTCATAAAATTTCCTCCAAGGATGTCTTGGTCGGCATTGCGGCGTCGGGACAAACCCCTTATGTGCTCGGCGGTTTCAGAGAAGCGCGGGCAAACGGAATTACCACAGGCTGCATCACTTGCAACTCCAACGCCCTTATAATTAAGGAGTGCGACTATCCCGTGGCGGTGGAAGTGGGTCCCGAATTTGTAACGGGAAGTACGCGTATGAAAGCGGGCACAGCTCAAAAGATGGTGCTCAATATGATTTCTACTTCGGTAATGATTCAACTCGGGCGCGTGAAAGGGAATAAAATGGTGGACATGATGTTGTCGAATAATAAGTTGGTGGACAGAGCCATTCGGATGGTGGCGGATGAATTGGGAGTAGGCCGGGAACAGGCTGAAGATTTGTTGAAAAAGAACGGAAATGTCCGCGGCGCCATTGAAGCCTATCAGCATAAAAATTAAGAACAAAAAACAATAAACTGCATGAAAACAATCATCATTGCCGACAGCGGCTCCACTAAAATCGATTGGCGCATCCTTCAGGGGCAGGAAGTAAAAACTGTATTCACCCTCGGATTTAATCCCTACTATCAAGCCGCCGAGGATTTCAAAAAAATTATAAAAGAAGATTTATTGCCCCATGTTGCGGGGCAGGTTCACCATATTTATTTCTACGGCACCGGCGTATCGTCGGAACGGAATGTGAAAATCATCACCGATATTTTCAAAGAAAACTTTAAAGAGGTTCAAGTGGAGTTGGGTTGGGATTTGCTCGGCACCGCGCGGGCTTTGTGCGGCACCTCGGCGGGCATTGCCTGCATCTTGGGCACGGGCTCCAACTCCTGCGAATACGACGGAAAAAATATCGTCGGACACATTACCAACCTCGGCTGGATTTTGGCAGACGAAGCCTCCGGAACCGCCATCGGAAAGCGTTTTCTCTATGATTACTATCGCGGGAAAATGCCCCCCGCCATGGCAAAGAAAGTGAAAGACACGTGCCATTTAGAGTTAGACGACACCTTGGAAAAAGTTTATTCGGGACAAAAACCCGGAACATTCATCGCCGGTTTTTGCAAGTTCATCGGAGAAAACATAAAAGAAGAGTATTGCGCGAATTTGGTGAAAGATTGCTTTCGTCAGTTTTTTACGGAGATTATTGTTCGCTATCCTTCCCATCAAAAAAGCCCGATACATTTCACGGGTTCCATTGCCTTTCACTTTGCCGACTTGCTGAAAGAAATCGCGGCAGAATATAAAACCGCCGTGGGCAAAATTTTGAAAGGCCCGATGGACGAATTAGTAGAATATCATCGGACACATTCGTAAACGAAAGGCGCCGATTCCTCAACTCCGCTTGCTGTAGTTGGGCGCTTCGCGAGTGATTAGCACATCGTGCGGATGACTCTCGGTAACGCCGGCGGCGGAGATGCGGACAAATTTTGCGGCCTTCAGGTGCGACAATGTTTTGGCGCCGCAATACCCCATGCCTGCACGCAACCCGCCCGTCATTTGATACAGCACTTCCGCCACGCTTCCTTTGAAAGGCACGCGGCCGGAAATGCCTTCGGGCACGAATTTTTTAATGTCGGCTTCGGCGTCTTGGAAGTAGCGGTCTTTCGAACCGTGTTCCATGGCCTCCAATGAGCCCATCCCTCGATAGGATTTGAATTTTCGGCCTTCATAAATAATTGTTTCGCCCGGCGCTTCTTCGGTGCCCGCGAGCATCGAACCAATCATCACGCTGTCGGCGCCGGCGGCTAAGGCTTTCACCACGTCGCCTGAAAAACGAATGCCGCCGTCGGCAATAATGCGGACGCCGCTGCCTTTCAATCCTTTGGAGGCTTCAAGAATGGCGGAAAGTTGCGGCAACCCCACGCCGGCCACTACGCGCGTAGTGCAAATGCTCCCCGGCCCCACGCCTACCTTCACCGCATCGGCGCCAATTTTGGCTAACTCTTTGGCGGCCTCGGCCGTGGCTATATTCCCGATAATTAATTCCAATTCGGGAAATTTTTGTTTGGCTTTCTTTGCCGCGTCTATCACCCCTTTGGAATGACCGTGCGCGGTGTCTATGCTGATAATATCCGCGCCCGCATTTTTCAGCGCCGACATCCGCTCTAAATAATCCGACGTTACGCCCACGGCAGCGCCTACGCGCAAACGCCCGTATTCGTCTTGACAAGCCAGCGGCTTATTCTTTTTCTTCAAAATATCTTTGTAGGTGATAAGCCCCACCAATTTCCCCCTCTTATTGACAATCGGCAGTTTTTCGATTTTAAATTGTTGCAAAATGCTTTCTGCTTTTTCAAGCGTAATGCCTTCATGAGCCGTGATAAGATTTTTGCTTGTCATAATGCCGACGATGGGCAGTTGCAAATCTTTTTGAAAACGCATGTCGCGATTGGTGATAATGCCTGCCAGCTTCCCTGCGGCGTCCACCACGGGAATGCCGCCGATTTTATTTTCGCGCATCAAGGCTTCGGCCTCGCGCAAGGTGGCATTGACGGAAAGCACCACCGGGTCTTGTATCATGCCGCTTTGCGAACGCTTTACTTTGCGCACTTGCTCGGCTTGTGCGGCAATGCTCATGTTTTTATGAATAAATCCAATGCCCCCTTCAAGCGCCATGGAAATAGCCATGTTCACTTCCGTCACCGTGTCCATGGCCGCAGAGAGGAACGGAATATTCATTTTAATATTCTGGGTGAGGAAACTCGTGGTGTCGGCGTCGCGCGGAAGCACGTTGCTGTAAGCCGGAACCAAGAGCACATCGTCGTAGGTAAGGGCTTCAAAAAGAAATTTAGATTGGTCGTGAGGCATTGCAAATAATTTATATAGACGTTTAAGTGTATTATTTGCGGGACAAAGTTAGTATATCCGGGGTAAAAAACAAAAATGATTAATGGCTAATGATTAATGCAACCGCCTGCCCCCGCACATGCCGTCGCGTTTCCCCCCATTTAAAAAAACGGGGGCTTACAAATCAAGCAGCTTCAACCCCCTCGCCGATAGATAACGTCCTTTCAGGGCTTTGCAATAATCTCCTCGCGTTTAATCATTAACCATTAAAATTTGCAATTCATAACTCAAATTTTTCGATATTTACGCGCAAATCAGCTTTTAAAAAAAATGATTGAATTAAACGCGATAAACATGAAACTCGGCATTTTCCTCCTTCTGTTCTCCCTCGTGGCCCAAGCGCAAAACAAAGCAATTGACTCAAAGATAACTGCGGTCACGGTTTTTTTGGAGAAAGCGCAAGTTACCCGTCAAGTAAAGGCAGCCGTGGAGGGCGCCGGCGAAATAGTAATCCGCAATTTGCCTTCGCGAATTGATCCGCAAAGCATCCAGGTGAGAGGAAGCGGGCAGTTCATTATTCAAGGCGTGGTTTTTCGCAATAACTATAAAGAAGCCGAAAAGCCCCCCGCCCCTGTTTTGCGATTGAAAGACTCGCTGAAAATGCTGCACGATAAATTAGCTTTTGAAAACAGTTGTTTAGACGTTCTTGTCAAAGAGGAGCAGATGATACTCAGCAATCAAAAAATCGGAGGCGTCAATCAAACGCTTGAATCCGAAGACCTCGAAGCAATGGCTAACTTTTTTCGCTACCGCCTCACGGATTTAGTTTCCAATAAAAGAAAACAAACCCATAAAATCACAAAGCTCAATGAGCGCATCGCCGACTATAATAAACAACTTGCCGAAGCCATGCAGAAACACGGCACGAATACCGGGGAAATTGCCATCCGCTATTCTTCCTCCTCGTCGGGGCAGGCGGATTTAGAATTGAACTATGTGGTTTCGGGCGCGGGTTGGCGTGCCGTTTACGACTTGCGGGCAACGGATACCAAGTCGCCCATTCAGCTCAATTACAAAGCATCCATCACTCAAAGCACAGGCGAAGATTGGACAAATGTAATGCTCACGCTCTCCACCGCTAACCCCGTACAAGGAGGGAAAAAGCCGGAAATTATCCCTTGGTATTTGAGTTTATATCGGCCTGTTGCTGCCTATGGAAAAGAAGTATCTTATAAGAAGACAACAGAGAGTTCGAAAATGGCGGAGGAGAAAGTCATGATAGAACCTGTAGCCGAAACCACAAGCCGCTATTTTTCAACCGTGCAAACTTCGGTTAATACGGAGTTTGTGNTGAGCATTCCGCATACTATTCCTTCCTCCAATAAAGCCGAAATAATTGACGTCCGCAACGACCATGTAACAACTTCTTATCGCTATTTCACGGCTCCCAAACTAGACGGGGATGCGTTCTTGGCAGCGCAAGTCGTAGAATGGGAACAGTTGAGTCTCTTGCCGGGCGAAGCCAATATTTTCTTTGAAGGGACTTTTGTGGCCAAAACATTTATCGACCCGAACCATACGGGCGATACGCTCACGGTTTCGCTCGGACGCGACAAGCGCCTCACGGTGAAACGCGATAAGCTGAAAGAATTTTCCAAGCGACAATATATCGGCGGAAATAAAAAAGAGCAATTTGCGTGGGAAATTTCGGTGCGCAACACAAAGACTGAACTCGTCAATATAACCGTAGAAGACCAAATTCCGATCTCGCAAGACAGTCGAATTGAGGTGATAGCAGAAAGCAAGGATATAGGCAATGCCAACTACAACGAAATCACAGGAAAACTGGCGTGGGAACTTACCCTCAGACCCAATGAAACTAAAAAAGTAAGCTTCAAATACACCGTGAAGTATCCGAAAAACGGGGAAGTGGAAGGACTTTGATTTTCCTTACCGCTTCACAAAACGAACCGTCCTTCGACTCTCCCCTTCAATGACGGTGACAAGATAAACCCCCGCGGATAAATGATCCACGGGAAGTTTTATTTCCTTTGAACCTGCGGAAAAAGTTTGCGTCATTATTTGCCGTCCGTAAATATCGGTCACTTGCGCGGCGAAGTCATTCTTCATTTCCCCCGTTAAAATGGTAATATCCCCTTTCTGCGTCGGGTTGGGGAAGAGAGAAAATTCTTCCGCCACATGGATTGCCGTAACCGTGCTCTGAATTTTCAGGTTTGAGATTCTCCAGCCCCATCCGTTATTCGTTTTATCGCTGCTCAATCGGAAGCGCAAAAGCACTGTATCGCCCTCCTTAAACTTGCCGCCGTGCAAGAAACTTCCCTTGCGGCTTTTGGGAGAACCTACGGTGTATTTATCGGCCAGCGCCTCCCATCGGATGCCGTCTTTGGTGCCTTCCACCACGGCCGTGTCGCCTGTTCCCAACATTAGCTTTTCGTCGTAAGAAAAATTCGTTTGGGCTTTTATTTTAATCGGCGTTTTCAAAATGGCTGAAAAATTCGATTGATAGCGTAATCCGGAGCCGACGGCATAAGGATGTTCGGTTTCTGCGGAGGTTTTCGTTTTGGCAATAAAATTGCCCGCAAACTGTATATTATCTTTCACGGCGTTGAAATCGTAGGTATCCGTAGGTTTTTTCAAATCCAATATTTCTATTCGATAATACCCGGAGGACGGGAGAGAGAACTCATAGTCATCGACATTCGAGGCTTTGAAACGGTAGTTAATGCAGTTGCCTTTGAGCAACTTCCCGGAAGGAGTAAGAGAGATATTATACCCGTTATGCCTGGTATCTAACGGAATCGCTTTTGATTGATTATCGCCGCCGTTTAAATTGTATTCCAGCGTCAATGTTTTTATTTTGCTTACGTCCGCAACGCCAATCAAGAGTTCCGTTGATTTCGCATTATCCATCATGTAATCCGCATGATTGTGAAAAAGAAGTTGAGGAACTTGAATTTCCAGGTTATCAATAGCCCAGCCCCAACCGACCGAAACGGGATCGCTGGACAGTCTGAAACGAAGAATAACTTCCTCATTGGGTCTGAAATTATCGAGCAAGGAAAGCGAGCGTCTGTGAAAGTGCGAGGGATGGCCTGTGGTAACGGAGTTGCTTCCCAACATGCCCCTGTCCCAGGCGGCGAGCCAGTCGGCTTTTTCTCTTGAGTTCCATCCGTCGGCGACCGCTTTCCAAGTAATGCCTTTGTCGGAAGAACCCTCCACAATCACAAAATCATTAAACCCTTCAGCGCCAAAAGAAACGCCTTCTTGAGCAGGTTCTGCCAAAACTACTTCATCGAAATGAATGTCGCCCATTCCCGCTTTCACTCTTATGGGCGTAAGGAGTTCGTAAGTGAAATTGAGGAAGGGTTCCTTTTTCGATTCCGCGTAAGGGTGAGGCGATTGAATGGCGCCGTTGTCGAACCCGACGGGCTTTGCTATGGTGAAGTCGCCTGAAAAGTCATCGGCGTTAAGATTGTCAAAATTGTTGGCATAACTTTCCTGTACAGGGCCATAGCCCTTCACATTTATTGTATAGTATTCGCTTGCCGAGGGTTTAAAGGNGGCGTTATGAGCGGCGGCATTGTCGGTGGCTGTGAGGCGGTATTCTATGCGGTTTCCCCGTGCTAAATTTAAATCGGTCAGCGGAAGAACCGCTTCGTAGGTACTATCAGAAACATGGGTGAAATTCACCCTCGCCTGCGCCCCGCCGTTTACCTGCCAATCGACTGTTCCGCCCTGTACTCCGTATGCGTCTTTAAAACAGGCGGTTAACTTTAGGACGTTCGCGCTGCTCATCACCGAAACCACGGGCGTGTGGTAAATTTGCGGGCTTTGCGTATCGGGGCCTGCCTCAAATTTGTAATAAGTTTGAGTGAACTCGGAGGTGCCCACTCTGCAGATCTTTCCCGGCCATGAGAAGGGGCGGTTTCTCGAATCGTTTATCGAAATAAAATAAGCATACTTCACCGTTCCCTCTTGGGAGGTTGCGGGTTTTGGAATTATTCCTCGGTACTCATTCGCGCGGCTTGTAGGCGTCATTGTTACGGCGACCAAGCTGCCGCCGTTCATCGAATAGTTAAGTTGGAGCGAAGAGACGGCGGGCGTGTAATCCGCATCTCCTGAAATTATGGTGCATACCGCGGAAAAGTCGTGGGCCGTGCTTTCCACGCTCGGCAACGGAGTATGCGCCAAAATCGGATTGGTCCAACCCATATCCGAAAGTTCGCCAAGAGTTATCGGGCCGGGGTCGTGAATGCTTTCATTGGCGGCAATGTTTGGCGTCATCAATGAATTAGCATTGCCTGACGGATAGGCGGCTTCGTCGTTGTGGGCAATGCTCGAACCTGCAGAATATTGTATGGGAGCATACGCCTTCCCTTTTACGGCATTCAACCGCAACACGCTGGGGGAGTTGAAGAATAAAGAGCCTTCGGTGAGCGCGCTTTTCAAGTCCGCGGAAGGGGAGGCATAACCGATGATCGGCGTGAGCGGGCCGGAGCTGTTTGGCAGATTTTGCAAAGATAAATCGTAAGCGCAAGGACTGCCCTGAAAAAAAGGGTGTGTCCGTATCCGTCCGTTGCGGCCTGACACTTCATAGGCGCTGAAAATTCCGAGGCCGTGCCCAATCTCGTGCATCACCACCGACACTAAATCATACCTCCCGGACCGGGGGGAAGAAGATTTTTCCAACTCATAATTCCAAGAAATAGAACTGCTGAACTGGGCGTCAATCTCGGCTTCGTCGCCGTTCAAATCTCGGTTCGCCATTTTATTCGCCAATGAAACCGGGTACAACACATCCTGATACTGTGCCTCGGGAAAGTTTTTTTCAAAAGTAGTGGGGCTGCATGAACCTAAAATTCCTTGACCCAGATTTCGCCACACCGCATTTATATTTATGGTCACATTGGAGGTAATCAATGTAGACCAAATATCGACGGCTCTCTGAAAGGCTTTTTTTGCAGGCTCGGAAAAGCCGTTATAGGTCACTACAAAGTGGGCCGTGGCGCCTTGTGCGCGTCCGCCCGCGCGGTTCCAAACCCAATACGCTTCGGGTTCGGGGATGCGCGTGTTTGCCGACCTCTCATCGGCATAACAAACAATAATGTCTTTGGGCGTTTTAAAACTTTGGTGAACGCCCGGCGAAGGCTGAGCCCGACCTGTTGCGGAAACAAGGCAAAATAAAAGGAATGCCAGATTTTTCATCAATAATAAGAATTAGTTAAAAATTAATTAGCAAGCAGGCCGCTTTGGACATTTGGCATACAAAGATAAGGTTTTTTATAAATGAAAAAACATACTACTTCAGTCAATATTTTTTTTTAAGGAAAGATTTCTCTCTCTTTATTATTAATCGCGGTTCTTCAAAATGCCCGAGAAACCCAATTCAAATCCCTGCGAACAAGGATGCTCTGTTTCCGCGCAGAGAACCGCGTTTCGCTTATGAACATCCCTAAAAACCCTTCTTTCTAATATTTTACATTCAGTAAAATATTAAACAAAATTTCACGTAATCGGACAAAAAGGCTTGCAAATACAGAATAGTTTCATTTTTGAGCGCTTGTTTTGCGCGTTGCCAGTTTTCGTTTGACCGCTAACTGCTGTCCATTATATTGTGGTTGGCTTTCAACGAAATTTTTAACTTAAACGCATTATNTNCTAAATTCCGTGCGCAATATAATACAGATCAGNCTATTGCGCAAAAAATCCGAAATATTTTTTTTATATCTATGGCATTTGGCGAATGATTAATGGAGAATGACGGATAATGGATAATGGACGGGGAATGGCGAATGATGGACGGGGAACAGCGAACGGCGGACGAGGAACAACGAACGGCGAGTGGCAGACGATGGATGATGAATGGCGCGAAAGGGAGTCATATTATAGCAAACCCCATTCGCTAACCCC
>G312J29652_10000073_pt1 | contig 19477 bp, 11 predicted proteins | sample EareggfetidaYelm_FD_29652 | JGI IMG/M metagenome (IMG submission 29652) | reverse complement strand
AATGCCGGGTTAAGCGCAATAGAACATATAACGTATCTGTGGCGTGCGGGGAGCCGCAAGGAAAAAGAATATGCCAAAGCCATCGCATCAGGCAAAATGACCTCAAAGGAATATAATATAATATTGTTAAATAATTTCGACACGACGGCCGCGCGGCAAGTGTTTAAACAGCTCGCGAAAAACGGAACNGCCGTAGTGCCTACTATTTCCATTCATCGCACCATTGCTTATCTTGATCAAGACGACCATAAAAATGATCCTTACCTCAGTTACATAGGAAAAGGGTTGCAAAGAACTTATGCTTGGCGGGTTGAAAGAGCGGCCAAGGATAACGCGGAAGCAATCGCATACCGTCATAGTCTTGCAGAAGCGGCGGCGGGGCTGTTGCCTTTGCTGCAAAAAGCGGGCGTAACCCTCATAGCCGGAACGGATGCCGGTTATCTTAATTCATTTGTGTATCCCGGACTCGCCCTGCATAAAGAGCTGGAGTTGATGGTGAAGTACGGTTTAACGCCGCAACAAGCATTGGCAGCCTCTGTCATCAACGGCCCTGTATTTTTTGGAAAGCAAAAAGAGTATGGCGCCGTAAGCGCAGGCAAACGGGCTGAATTATTGCTGTTAAATGACAACCCGTTGCAAAATATTGCGGCTTCCCAATCCATTTTTTCGCTGGTCCACGACGGCAGACTTTACACGAGGGAGCAACTTGACCGACTCTTGTTGAAGACCAAGCAACAGGCGGCAGGCAAGTAAATTTACTTTGACTAAGACATTTTTAACTAACTAATAAACCAAGACCAAAAAGTGGCGTCTGTGACTTGAATCCGCCCCATTAATCATTAATCATTAATTTATTATCTTTGCCCCCGCTTATGAAATACTCTGTACTGCTTATTTTTCTGTTTGCCTGCGGCGTTGCCCAAAAAAACAAGTCAGCGGCGCCCGCCAAGCCCTCGTGGTTGCAGGCAACTCCCATGGACCCGGATTACTACACAGGCATAGGACACAGCCTGAAATACGGAAACTACAACTATATTCAAGCGGCGAAGAAATCCGCCTTGGATGATATTATTTCCGAAATAAAAGTAAATGTTCAGTCGTCCACCACGCTGTCGCAGTTGGATGTGAACAAAAAATTTCAAGAGCAATATGAGCAAATTATCAAAACCACGGCGGCCGATGAATTGGAAGAATTTGAGCAGGCAGACGCCTGGGAAGATCAGCAAAACTATTGGGTTTACATTCGCTTGTCGAAGGCTCGCTATAAACAAATAAAAGAAGATAAAAAACGGAACGCCGTCACGCTTGGTCTCGATTTTTTTACCAAAGCGCGATTGGCCGAGCAAAGCGGGGATATAGTGACTTCGCTGAGTTATTACTATCAAGGTTTTCGCGCCGTGGAGAAATATCTCGCCGAACCCATTCGCGCCGAGTATCAAGGGCAGGAAATTTTGCTCTCCAATGAAATCATTCGCAGTCTGCAACAGATGATGAATAAAATTGAAATTTCTGCCGAGCCAAAAGAAATTTCCGTAAATCGGCGGATCATCAAAAGCAATATTCAAGTGACCGCCAAAGCGAGGGAACGCGGAAATAATAAGGCGATTGCAGGGCTTCCGCTCTCCGCCGTTTTTGAAAAAGGGAGCGGAAATGTGTTTCCTAGCTTTAAAAGCGACGAAAACGGGCTGGCCAAAGTGCTTATCACGCAAATCTCCTCGCGCGACGCCGAGCAACAAATTGCGATTGGCGTCAATCCCAATGCTTTTGAGAACAACGACAGTTCGGCGGTGTTTTCGCTCATTGCAAAAAAATTAGTGGTTCCAAAAGCCGCGGTGCTTCTTCATGTGCAACGGCCGTTGGTGTACGTCACGGCTTCCGAAAAAAGTTTGGGCGCCGAAAAAAGCTCAAAAGAATTAACCAATGCCGTGACCAACTATCTCACGCAGTCGGGCTTTGAAATTACCGACGATTCGAAGAAGGCTGAAATGGCGGTCGATATTTCATCCGACACCGAAAAAGGCGTACAATCGGGCAACATTTTCATCACCTATCTCTCGGGCAGCATCCGCGTAAAGTCGCTCCCCGACGGCAAAGAAATATACACCTCTTCGCTTAACCGCGTCAAGGGATATAGTCTTGATTTTGAGCGTTCTAGTCAGCAGGCATACGCCGAAGGTCTTAAAAAGCTGACCCATGAAAACCTGCCGCAAATTTTATCGTATATTACTCAATAAATATGCGCCGCCGCCTTAATTTTCAAAAAAAACAATTTCCAAAACCAACGGACAGACAATTACATAATTAAATAACCAAACTCAATTCAAAATGAAAATTCAAAATTTGACCCTTCTCTTAGCTCTTGTTGTTCTCGTCTTTACGGCGGGTTGCAAANGAGGCAAACAAGGAACAGGAAAATTGCCTAAAGACGAAAAAGAAGTAGCTGTTCCTTGTTCAGGCTCTGATTTTTTCACTACCGACAAAGTATTTCGCGCCAACTCAAGCGGCGAAAGCATGGATCAAGTAACCTCTAAAAAGAAAGCCTTGACCAATGCCCGCAATGAAATGGCGCAGTCAATAAATACGCTGGTGAAAACGGTGACCGATAATTATACCAATTCGCGCACGATGAACAGAAAAGAAGAGTTGGAACAACGTTTTGAAGAACTTAATCGCGAAGTAGTAAACCAGTCTCTCACGGGGACACGGATGATTTGCGAAAAATTGGTGCAGACAAAAGAGGGCACTTACAAATCGTATGTTTGCATCGAACTTTCTGCCGACGCATTGGTGAAGCAATACAATGAAAAATTATCGAAAGACGAGCGTTTGAAAATTGATTACGACTACGAAAAATTTAAAGAAACGTTTGACAAGGAAATGGAAAAACGCTCCCAGGAAGCCTCCGGCAACTGATGCCTTGATACCTTTATATATAAGCGTAAAGCCTCCGGGAAATCGGAGGTTTTATTTTTTGCGGCAAATTTCATGGCTCTTTCAAAAATTATCCTACCTTTGAAATTCACATTCATGCTAAACTAAAAATTGTTTCCTCATGGGAATTCGCTCCGCGCTCGCCAAACCATTCGCCGCCTGCCTCCACAGGCAAACCAAACAATGGTCGTTGCAACCTGCGGCAAGTCAGGAAAAAGTATTTAAGGGCTTAATGCGGGAAGGCTCAAAAACTCTTTTCGGAAAAGACCACGGCTTTGCAGACGTCAAAAACTTTCAGGACTTTGCCAGACAAGTTCCCATTCGCGACTATGAAGAGCAAAAACATTATATAGAAAAAGCGCTTCGCGGCGAACCCGATATTTTGTGGAAAGGAAAACCGCTTTATTTTGCAAAAACTTCGGGCACCACTTCGGGCGTTAAGTATATCCCCATCACGCGCGACTCCATCCCCAATCACATCCACAGCGCCCGCAATGCCTTGTTGAGTTATATACAGGAAACCGGTCAAGCCTCTTTTCTCGACGGCGGGTTAATTTTTCTTTCGGGAAGTCCTGAAATGACGGAGAAGGCGGGGATTAAAACGGGGCGCTTGTCGGGCATTGTCAACCATCACGTGCCGTCCTACTTGCGCCGCAATCAGCATCCTTCCTATTCAACCAATTGCATCGAAGATTGGGAAACCAAGCTGGAAAAAATAATCGATGAAACCATTCATCAAAATATGTCGCTCATTTCCGGCATTCCGCCGTGGGTGCAAATGTATTTTGACAGAATTCAGCGCCGCACAAATAAAAAAATTAAAGACCTCTTCCCCTGCTTTTCCCTGTTTGTTTACGGCGGCGTAAACTTTGAACCTTATCGGGCGCGCCTGGAGGAGAGCGTCGGAAAAAGAATTCCCTCTATCGAAACTTACCCCGCCTCGGAAGGCTTTATCGCTTACCAAGATTCGCAACACGATCCGGGACTTTTGCTTCTTTTAAACAGCGGAATATTTTTCGAGTTTATTCCCGCGGAAGAATATTTCAACCCCAATCCCCCGCGCCTCACCATCGAAGAGACGGAACTCGGAAAAAATTATGCCCTCATCATCAACAGCAATGCGGGACTTTGGGGCTATTCGATCGGCGACACCATAAAATTTGTTTCCAAAAATCCGTATCGCGTTTTAGTAACAGGGCGGGTGAAGCATTTTATTTCTGCTTTCGGCGAACATGTGATTGGCGAAGAAACGGAGAAAGCGATGAAAGCCGCTTGCCAAAAATTCCCGGAGACCGAAATCACCGAGTTCACCGTGGCGCCATTTGTTGCCCCCCCCGACGGAATGCCGCATCATGAATGGTTGATTGAATTTGCCAAGCCGCCCCGAAACCTGACTGACTTTTCCATTGAGCTGGATACTCAACTTCGGGCGCTGAACGTCTATTATGAGGACTTAATTTCAGGCCGTATTCTTTGCCCTCTCAAAATAATTTCCTTGCCCCAAGGATGTTTTATTTCTTACATGAAATCGGAGGGAAAATTGGGCGGACAAAATAAAGTGCCGCGTCTCAGCAACGACCGAAAGCTGGCCGAAGCCCTTAAATTGCCGTAATGTTTGCTCAAAAAAACATGCTCCCGCCCTTGGCTCAATTTATTTCTCGCAAAAAGGCCTGATTGTTTGGCAAAACGGCGGCAACTTTATACATTTGCTTAGTCTATTGATTTAGTAGATTAATAGAAAGACAATTTTTAACAATTATAATGGAAAGTTTCAGGACTGAATTGGAGATGACGCCCAACGTGGCAGGACGCGTAGAGGTGCAAAAAGACATATTGGATTTGGCTCAAAAAATACAAGCCTTCCAAAGCGGCGTCATGCCCGAAGAGAAATTCAGAAGTCTCCGCTTGGCGCGGGGCGTTTACGGGCAACGTCAAAAGGGGGTGCAAATGGTGCGCATCAAATTGCCTTACGGCAAAATGACGCTGAAACAATGGCATCGAATTTCTGAAGTGTCGGACGAATACGCCACGGGAAATTTACACCTCACCACGCGGCAGGATGTTCAAATACATTTTGTGAGTTTAGACCGTACGCCGAGTTTGTGGAATGAGTTGGAAAAAGATCAAATCACGTTGCGCGAAGCGTGCGGAAACACCGTGCGCAACATCACCGCTTCCGACACGGCGGGAATAGACCCCCGCGAACCATTCGACGTAACGCCGTATGCGCACGGGTTGTTTGAATATTTTTTGCGCAATCCCGTTTGTCAGGAATTGGGACGGAAATTTAAAATTGCCTTTTCCAATACGGAAGAAGATCGCGCCTACACATTCATGCACGACATTGGTTTGATAGCCAAAGTCAAAACAGAAAACGGGAAAACAATTCGCGGCTTCAAAGTGATGACGGGCGGCGGCCTCGGCGCACAACCTCTGCTGGCTCATTTAGGACATGAGTTTTTGGAAGAAGATTTACTGGTGCCTTATGTGGAGTCGGCGCTCCGCGTATTTGATCGCCACGGCGAGCGCAACAGTCGCCACAAAGCGCGAATGAAATATCTCATTCAAAAAATCGGCTTCGAAGCATTCGCTCAATTAATATTGGAAGAAAAGAATGCCTTGCCCTACAGCCGCTATAAAATTCCGCATACGGAAGAAACAATGCCTGCGCTTCCGTCTTATCCTTCATTGGAAAGAATTATTTTTTCTTCGGATGAAAGCAAAAAGTTTGAACTGTGGAAAAGCACTAACGTTTTTGCGCAAAAACAAAAAGATTTTTTCGCCGTGTGGGTTCGCGTTCCCAATGGCGACATCAGTTCCAGCCGTGACAAGGCGCTTGATTAAAAAATTACAAAACGTGGTGGCGGACGATGTGCGCATAACGGTCAATCAAGGGTTGCAATTTCGGTTTGTGAAAGAGGAGCATTTGCCTTACCTCTACCAAACTTTGTCGGAAGAAAATTTAGGACTGCCCGGCTTCTCCTCTCCCGCCGACGTCACGGGATGCCCGGGAACGGACACTTGCAATCTGGGCATTAGCAACAGCACCTATGCAGCCCTCGTGCTGGGCAATGTGGTGGACGAAGAATATCCGCAGTTGTTGAAAGACAAAGAGTTGTCGGTCAAAATCAGCGGTTGCATGAATAGTTGCGGGCAACACTCGCTGGCTTCCATCGGTTTTCACGGGAGTTCGATGAAGGTGAAAAATCGCGTGATGCCGGCTTTGCAAGTAATGATTGGCGGCGGAGTGATAGGCGACGGTTACGGACGCGCCGGCGAAAAAGTATTGAAAGTTCCCGCTAAACGCGCCCCCGAAGTATTGCGCCTCGTGTTGAATGACTATTTGAAAAATAAAAACGGGGAAGAAAAATTTATCGACTATTCCGCGCGTCAAGCAGAGAATTATTACTATCAATTATTGAAGCCCGTCGCCGATGTTTCTAACGCGAAAGAAGAAGAGTATCTGGATTGGGGACACAGCGAAACTTTTGTCACCGAAATTGGGGTAGGCGAATGTGCCGGCGTGATGATTGACTTGGTCGCGACCCTGATTTTTGAAGCCGAAGAAAAACTTGCCAACAGCGAAACCTGCCTGAAAAATAAAGCCTTCGCCGACAGTATTTATCATGCCTATGCCGCACAAATTTGCATTGCCAAAGGACTCTTGCTCCGCCACGAAGTGCAATGCAATACGCACATCGGAATTCTCAATGACTTTGATAAAACGTTTACAGCCGCCGGCCTCTATGCGAGCACAACAAGTTTCAAAGAGCAAACGTTGCGCATCAACGAAAATCCGCCCACCGAAGACTTTGCGGCAGATTATCTCCTGCAAGCAAAAAACTTCTTTGCTTTTGGCAAGGAGAATATTAAGCGCGACAACAAGCATTAACCGGGGGACGCGGGGGGGCATGAGGGACGCGGACACCGCTCCATTGACCATTAATTCCCCAATCCTCAATTCCTCAAAGATGCCACTAGCTATTAATTCTACTGCGTTGCGGGCGCAAAAATATTGGGCAAAAAATATCTTTTCCTCTGTTGTGCGCGTTATTTAGCAAGCCGTATATGTCGTGGTTACCCGTTGATTTCATGTTTCACAAAAGAATTTGTCTTATCGGTATTCTTTCGGTGTATTGTATTTGTGCGTTTTGTCAGGCGCCTGCTCCGTCTGTTTCTTTAGCGGATGTCAAAGCAATGCCGGAAAAGGCAAGGATAATCGCTCTCAACCAACTCTCAAAAAAATATAATGCGGATTCCACAGACCTTTCAATAGAACTGGCAGAAGAGGCTTATGCGCTTGCCGTAAAATATAAGGACAGAAGACAGGAGGGAATTGCTTTGGTCAATATGGCGGAGGGCTATTTGTATAACGACCTGTACGACAAAGCGTTTCTCTGCAACGCCGAAGCGCTTGAGATTTTTAATCAATTAGGCTTTCCTGCCGATGCGGCGCTGGCGCTTACTTCTTTGGGCTGGCTCTATTATGACGTGGAGGACCCTCAAAACTCGCTGGCGTATCACCAAAAAACGCTTGATATTCTCCGCCATTCCTTAGACAAGGAGCGGTTGTCTGCCGCATTCAATGCAGTGGGGCTTGCCCATGCGCTCGGGAAAAATTATGATAAAGCAATGCCTTTCTTTAAGGAATCGCTGGCGCTAGGAACCTCCGCAGGAAGCCAAGTGAGAATATCAGAAAGTTTGGATAACATAGGCGAGGCCGCCATGGAATTAGGGCGTTATGAAGAATCGCTGGCAAGCCTGAAGGAGTCTTATCAACTGTCCAAATCGCTGGATGACAGATTGCGGCAGGCAGAAACATTGAATCACATGGCTCGCGTGCTTATACTATTGAAAAAATTTAAAGAATCAGAGCAGTATTTGACGGCCGCAAGGAAACTTATTGATATATCAAATTCTAACAGCAAAAAAGAAATGTTGCTTGAGAACGCGCTTATCGGAACTGATTTATACGAAGCGACGGGCGATTTCAGGCAGTCGCTCAAGCGCTTTAGAGAATACCGCGATATTCGAAACGAAATTTTGTCAGAAGCAAAAAAGTACAGGCTGGCGCAGAGCCGCATTGCTTATGAAGAAAAAAAGAGAGAAGAAGAAGTGGAGCGCTTAGAAACAGAAAAGGAAGAAAGGATGCTGCAAAGAAACGCGCTTGGAGCAGTCATTGTTTTGCTCGCTGTCGTTGGCGGCTTAGTGATTAGTCTGCAAAGCAATGCGAGGAAGAGGGAGAAGCAGTTATCGGAAGCGCGCGAGGCATTGATGAGGAAGGACATTGAGAAAGAAAAATTGGAAAAGGAGGCGCTGAACAGCAAACTGGAGTATAAAAATAATGAAATAATCAATTTTGCTTTGCACATTTCTCAACGGAACGACCTGCTGAGAATTTTTTTGGAAGAACTTGCCGCGGTGCAGTCCGCGGCGTCGGCGGAGATTGCGTCAAAATTGGGAAAGATAATCCATCAGTTTAAGCAAATTCAAGAGGTGAATGAGGATGCGGAACGGTTTCATCTGAGCATAGAAGCAGCGCATAAAGAGTTCTTTTTTAAGTTGACCCAATCTTTCCCTGACCTTACGAAAAACGAAAAGCGATTGTGCGCTCAAATAAGGCTTAACCTTTCCATAAAGGATATTGCTTCTATTAATAATATATCGGTCAAGTCTGTTGAAATGGCTCGCTATAGGTTGCGGAAGCGATTTAAAATCGGCCACGATGAGATTTTTATAGAGTGGCTTAAGCAATTTTAATTTTTGCTCTTTTCGATTCATTTTTTGCTCTTTTCATCCGAACTGCGGCTTTTTTTTAAACTGCAGAGATGTTGTAGGGGTGTTGTAGGGTACTTGTAGAGGCATTGTAGAGGCAGAAAATTTTCGTTCGTTTAGCCCGTAACCTATTTTTGCGCATTGATTATCAAGTAACTCTAATACAAAAACCTTGTTCAACCATGAAAAAAAACATACAAGAAAAAGCGGAATATAATAAGCGCTGGCATTTGCTTTTGATTACAGCCTTGTTTCAAATTTCCATTTGCGCGGCGCAATCCCGTGAACTGAAAGGTCGGGTTCTGGATGCCGCTTCCGGGGAGGCGTTAGCGGGAGTCCATATTCTTATAAAAGGGTCATCCGCGGGAACGGCCACGGATGCCCATGGCGGATTTGTCTTGCAGGCAGAGGGCAACGAAACACTGGTATTTTCATTTATCGGATACAAGTCTTTTGAGACTTCGCTGTCTGTCGGGCAAACTTTTTTGGAGGTAAAGCTAGAAGAAGAGGTTCAGTCTCTTCAAGAGGTGGTGGTGGTGGGCTACGGGGAGCAAAAGAAGGAGCATCTCACCGGCGCCGTGGTTGCCGCCAATATGGAGAACTTGGCAAAGATTCCAACAGGAGACGCCATCAATGCGTTGCAAGGGCAGGTGGCCGGCGTCACGGTATCCACGCCAACCGGGGCGCCCGGCGCGGCTCCGGTAGTTCAAATACGCGGCTACAGTACGATGAATGGCACGTCGCCGCTTTATGTCATCGACGGCATTCCGAGCGACGCTTCTTATCTCACCCCTAACGAAATAGAGAGCCTCACGGTGCTCAAAGATGCTTCAGCGGCCACCATTTATGGTTCTCGCGGCGCCAATGGAGTGATTGTAATCACTACTAAAAAGGGGAAGGCAGGAAAGTCGCAGCTTGCGGTTAATTCATTTGTCGGTTTTAATGAAGCCAACCTCAATGGCATAAAGCCGACCCGTACCGCACAACGCAATTTGATCTGGCGGGACGCCAATAATAACTCCGGGCAACCTCCTCCTGCTTGGGCTATGGACGATGCGAAATATGCCGACACAAATTGGGCGGACGCCTACTTTAAAACGGGGGTTGAACAAAGGCATGATATTAGCGCCTCGGGAGGCACGGATAAGGTAAACTATGTTTATACAGGAGGTTTTTACAGTAATTCAGGAACCATAATTAACACAGGTTTTAACCGCTATAATTCCCGATTGTCGTTGGATTTTAAAGATTTATTGAATGACCGCTTAAAACTCTCTGCGGGCTTTTCATTTGTACGGAAGGACATAAAGAATTTTTCTGATGTGTCNGGGGGCGGGAATGCGGGATTTTCCCCGCTCATGTACTTATATACCGTCTATCCGCACAAAGCCATCTACGATACGACTAGTTCGAATGGGTATGCCGGGGCGCTTGCCGACTTGGGGATAGGGGGCGCAGGAAATCCAATCGGAGAACAGTCTCTTAAAGTCAACGACAGTCAAAATGATTACCTGCAAATGAACCTCGGAGCCGACTTCAAAATTTTAAAGTGGCTTTCTTATCAATTTAAACTGGGCTTCAATTCTGAAAACTTGTTTACTAATTTGTTTTATCCTCAATACAATTTTGGGGCAGGCGCCACGATTGAAACTCCCCGCTCGTGGGAAACAAGAGGAAGAACCAATAGCGTCGTTTTTAACAACCTCTTAAATTTTGCCAAAGAAATTAACGGACATGACATTAAAGTTTTGCTCGGACAATCAAGCGAGCAAAATGCCTATCGTTCAGTAACAGGCTCAAACCTTTTGCTTGCCTCCGGATCAGTGAAAGCATTGGACGCCGCAACAGGCACACAAGGCTCTTCCGGCACAATTCTTGAAAACAGACTGCTTTCTTTTTTTGGAAGAGTTACGTATAGTTACTCCAATAAATACTTTCTTGAAGCAAGCATTCGGAGAGATGGCTCTTCCCGCTTCGGACCGAATAATAAGTATGGTACTTTCTATGGCGTTTCCGGCGGATGGGCGGTTCATAAAGAAGCATTTTTTGACAGCAAGTTTATAAGCGAACTCAAACCCCGCTTTAGCTATGGGGCGGTGGGCAATCAGCAAATCGACGACTTCCAGTATCAATCGCTCGTTACCACCGGCGGAAATATTTTAAACTATCCATTTGGCAGCACGCAATCCATTTCTCCCGGCGCGGCCTCTTTGGGCATTGGGGTGCCAGACATCAAGTGGGAGCAAAATTCTATGATAAATGCAGGTCTTGATTTGGGAATAGCAGAAAATAAATGGTTTATCGCTTTCGATTACTTTCAGTCTAAGACTGCGGGAATGTTAGNGCCGCGAAATGTGCCCGGTTCTTCAGGAATAGCGAATGCTCCCACCACCAATGCGGGAAATTTTGAGAANCGGGGACTGGAAATCGGCATCTCATACAGGAAGGAGAACGGNCNGTTTAAACATACCCTTAACGCCAATATGGGCACCTCTAAAAATAAAGTTACTCAACTTGGTTATGAAGGGCAACAGTTTATCGACGGCTATGTGGAGTATCAGAATTACCCCACTACGAGAACAGCGGTAGGCACCTCGGTAGGGGAGTTCTATTTGAAGGAGGCCGACGGAATTTTTAAAACACAAGATGAAATCGACCGCTACAAAAACAGAGAAGGCAATTTAATGCAACCCAATGCGCGTCCCGGCGACTTAAAATTTGCCGACGTCAACCGCGACGGATATTTGGATGATAAGGATAAAAGATCGTTTGGAAGCGGCTTGCCGAAAGTCACATTCGGTTTTAATTACAATGGCTCTTGGAAAAACTTTGATATAGCCATTATGTTCAACGGAACAATCGGCAATAAAATGTACAACGCTTTTAAAATGGACTTATACCGCTTGAATGCTTCGCCGGACTTGGTAAATTCGTGGTCGCCTGCCAATCCCTCAAGCGGCATTCCTCGCCTCGTCTTTTCTGATCCTAACAGCAACTACACGACCTCCTCAAGCTATTTTTTGGAAGACGCCTCTTACTTGCGATTGAGGAATCTGCAAATCGGTTATAATTTGCCTGCCGATGTGCTTGGGAAAACGGGAATTGCAAAGGCGCGGATTTACGTCGGGGGGTACAATCTTTTCACGCTCACAAAATATAACGGATTTGACCCCGGACTTACCAATTACGGGAAGTTTGCCAGAGGAGTAGATCGCGGATATTATCCGATCAATCGCTCTTATGTGCTTGGAATTTCACTTAGTCTTTAATCTCAAACCGACGCCTTATATGAAAACGTTATATTCTATTCTCCTTGTGATGCTGACAGGCATGTCATGCCGTAATTTTTTGGAAGTTCANAATCAGAAGCATCTCAGCGCCGCTTCCTTTTGGAAGACGGAAACCGATGTGCGGCAAGGGATTACGGCCGCCTATTCCGCCCTTGCTTCCGGGGATGGAGATAAGTGGACATTTTTTGAACAGATTTTTTTAGGGCTTATCATCCGCTCCGATGAAGTCGCCAATAATCCAAATTCCGGCTATGCCGCTCAAGTCGCTTCTTTTACCNGCGTGGCCGACGAAAGCACAGGCTATCATTTGTGGCTGACTCGTTATGCCGGCATCGCAAGAGCCAATCAGGTGATTCAAAATGTGCCCCGNGTAAGCCCTGCTGAAATTTCAGAGGATAAAAAGAAAGCCTACACGGCGGAGGCGAAGTTCCTCAGAGCGCTCAACTATTTTTACTTGGCGTGCAGTTTTGAACACATTCCAAAAGTAAGCGAATTTACGGATGACTTCTCCAAACTTACTCTGCCGCTTCAGGTTCCGCCAAGCGAAATCTGGGCTTTCATGGAATCGGATTTATTGGAGGCCGAACAATATCTTCCCGACTCCTATTCCGATCAGTGGTTGGGACGCGCTACCAAATGGGCGGCTAAATCGCTCTTGGGGAAAGTCTATTTATTTCAAGAGAAATGGGCTTTAGCTTCCTCCAAATTGGAGGAGGTGGTGAAAAGCGGACGCTACAGCCTTTTGTTCCGCTATGCAGACAACTTTAACGGCGCAGGCGAAAACGGAAGCGAATCGGTTTTTGAAATCCAATTCTCGGGAAACCGCAGCAATGGAGCCGATGAACGAAATCCGCTGAATTGGGAAATGACCCCCTCGGCATTAGACGGATGGGAATTGTTTTATGCGTCTGACTGGATTTTGGCGGAAATGAAAACAGATAAGACGGAAAGCGGCGAATACAGCGACCGCGTGTACGAATCGCTTTTCTTTGAGGACCCAAAATCAGCGATGAGAAAGCCTACGGGAACGGCGGAAATCCCCTATTCATCCGTTAAATCAAAATTGACTTTTCCGCAATATTTTAAAAAATATAATAAGTGGACGGATAAGCAAGGAGATTATGTAGGCACCAACGTTTCCATGATTCGCTATGCGGACGTACTGCTCATGTATGCCGAAGCGCTCAATGAGGCGGGAAATAATATAAGCCTGGCCGTGGAGCAGATTAATACGGTGAGAGCNCGTTCAAAAGCGGCTCGACTGGAGGCTTCCCGTTTTACAAAAGATCAATTGCGCACTCAAATTCGGCACCACGAAAGACCTTGCGAACTTTCTATGGAATATGGAATCAGGTGGCTTGACTTATACCGCTGGCATAAAGGAAAAACAGCCACAGAGAGCGTAAAGGCTACATTGGTAAAGCACCAAAAAGCATTTGCGTCGCAGAATTTTACGGAGGGCAAGCATGAGATTAATCCTATTCCGGCGCAGGAGATTGCCGTCAATAATAAACTTGTGCAACATGCGAAATAATAGGGATGGCAGACNCGGTTCGTCTTTCTGGCAGAAAAAAATGAATAGCCTCATACGCTTGATGCCGCGGTTGGCCGGCATGGCATTGCTCTGCGCAGGAATAGCGGCGCAGGCGCAACGCGATCCGTGGCAAGATCATACGGTCTTCCGCATTAATAAAGAAGACGCCCATGCCTCCTTATTTCCATTTGAAAATAAGGAGGAAGCCATTGGCAACCGCATGGAATCCTCTCCGTGGTATTTGCCGCTCGACGGAATTTGGAAATTTAATTTTGCGTTGAAACCCGACGAGCGTCCGCGCGATTTCTATGCCGAGAAATTCGACGCGAGAGAATGGGACGATATTAAAGTGCCAGCCAACTGGGAGACGGAAGGATATGACCGCCCTATCTACTTAGACGAAAAATATCCGTTCGACGCAAAATGGCCGGACGCCCCGCAGAACTATAATCCCGTGGGCTCCTACAAACGTTATTTTGAATTGCCCTCCTCGTGGAAAGGGCGTGAAATTTTTATACAGCTGGGAGCGGTAAATTCTGCTTTTTTTATTTGGATTAACGGAACTCAAGCAGGCTATTCGGAAGATTCTAAAACACCCGCAGAATTTAACATTACAAAATATGTGAGAGAAGGCAGCAACAGCGTTTCCCTGCAAGTCTTTCGATGGAGCGACGGAAGCTATTTAGAGGCGCAGGATATGCTTAAACTATCAGGGATAGAGCGCAGCGTATTTCTTTTTTCAACCCCTAAAGTCCACGTCTTTGATTACTTCTTTAAGGGAGACCTTGACGATAAATATCAAGACGGAATACTTGACTTGTCGGTGCAGGTAAGAAATTATTCCAAGCGCGCCTCTTCCTGTTTGCTAGAGGCCGCGTTGCTGGACGACTCGCAGCACATGAAAACCGTTTGGAGTCGGTCTCAAAAACTCATAGCGGCTTCGGAAAAACCGCGGCGAATTTCTTTTAAAGATAAAATATCAAACCCTAGAAAGTGGAGCGCTGAAACCCCTAACCTATATTCCCTTTTGATTTTGATAAAAGATCAAAAGGGAACCGCTCTTGAGGCGATAAGCGGCAAAGTGGGGTTTCGTAAAATTGAAATTAAAAATGCGCAGTTGCGGGTAAACGGAAAGGCCATAAAAATAAAAGGAGTGAACCGCCATGAAGCAGAGGCCGCCAAGGGNCATGTCATATCAAAGGAGGTGATGCTGCACGACATTGATTTAATGAAGAAAGCCAATATCAATGCCGTGAGAGGAAGCCACTATCCAAATAGCGCGGAGTGGCACAACTTAATGGACCGGTATGGNTTCTATGTGGTGGACGAAGCCAACAATGAGAGTCATCCGCTGGCGTTAAATGAATCCACCAAACTTGGAACAGAGATGAGTTGGTTGCCGGCATTCATAGACCGTACGCGCAATATGTTTGAGCGCGATAAAAATCATCCTTCCATTATAATGTGGTCGCTTGGAAACGAATCGGGCGACGGACCGTTGTTTGACAGTACCTATCATTGGCTTCGTCGGCATGATGCAAGACCGGTGATCTATGAGCCGGCCGGGCTGCAAGCCTATACCGATGTGTATGTGCCCATGTATCCTAAAATTCCTAAAATTACGGACTACGCCAAGTCGAACCCGACTCGCCCTTTAATCATGTGCGAATATGCCCACATGATGGGAAATTCAGGAGGAAATTTACAAGACTATTGGAATGAAATAGAAAAATATCCTTCGCTTCAAGGCGGCTTTATTTGGGAATGGGCTGACCAAGGTTTATTTTATGTTTCTAAACTTGGCGTAAAATATTTAGCCTACGGGAATGACTATCATCCCGATATTCCAACGGACGGGGCTTTTGTAAACAAAGGATTAGTGAACGGTTATCGGTTGCCGATACCGCATTACTATGAAGTTAAAAAAGTGTATCAGCCGGTTTCGTTTCACGCATTGAATGTCCGCGACGGCGAATTTGAAATCGAAAATAAATATGCCTTTTCCGATTTAAAGCATTTGAAAATTCACTGGGAAGCGAGCGCCGACGGGGCAGTAATTGCCAAAGGCTCGCTAGGTTCTTTCCGCGTCATGCCGGGCGAGCGCATGAAAATTAAAATTCCGCTTTCAAGAATTAAGCCAACCGAATCGGAGGAATTGATTTTAAAACTTAGCGCCGCAGTGAGCGAAGAAAAACCGTTTTTGCCGACGGGATATGAATTGGCTTGGAACCAATTTGTCATAAAAGGGCGCGTAAATGCGGCTGTTTCAGAGGTCGGCGAAGTTGCCTTTTTTGAATCAGACAAAGGCTTCAAGGCAGAGGGGAAAGACTTCTCCGTTTTTATAGACAAAAAAAACGGACTCTTATCCAATTATAAGCGGAATAATAAGGAGCTGTTGAGCGGTTGCCTTCAGCCGCAGTTTTGGCGAGCGCCCACCGACAATGATGTGGGAAACAAAATGCACGAATGGGCGGCCGTTTGGAGAGAGGCGGCGAACTATTTGCAATTAGTTCGTTGCGAGGTTATAAAAAGCACAGCCTGCGCCGCGATCATTGAGTCACGGTTTAGGTTAAGCAAAATTGAGTCGCAGCTTACGCTGACCTATTCTATTTTTCCGCAAGGGGAAGTGAAAATAGACTACCATTTTACCCCCGGCAAAATGCAACTCCCCGATATTCCCAGAGTAGGGATGACCCTTCGGATGCCGCAAGAATTTCAGTATATGTGTTGGTACGGTTGCGGGCCGCACGATTCCTATTGGGACAGAAAAAGCGGCGCGGCGGTGGGGCAATATTGCGGAAGCGTTTGGGGGCAGAGCTACCTCTATCCGCGTCCGCAAGAAACAGGCAACAAAGCCGATATTCGATGGATGAGCGTGGTTAATTCAGAGGGGGCAGGCCTAAAAGTGGTTGCCGTGGATGAATTGCTTTCGGCGTCAGTCTGGCAATTTTCGCAAGAAGATTTAGATTTTAAGTTAAAAACAGGCAGTTCCGCTTCAGGACTCGTTCCCAATGTTTCAAAACACAGCTACGACGTGAGTCCGCGAGATTTTACGACTTGGAATATAGATCTATTGCAAATGGGGGTCGGAGGAGACGATTCGTGGGGCGCTCCGGTGCATGAAGAATATCGAATTAAACCCGGAGAATTTCGGTATTCTTTTATAATTAAGGGGGTTTCATTGTTCAAATAAAGGCAGGCATTAACGGGGGCGTAAAAAGAGCTTTGGCGTAAAAATCTTTGCTTTCGTGAAAATAGGGGGGATGGCTGGGAAAAAGACGCCGACGGAAAAAAAAGAGAATATAAATAAGCCCGAATAAATGCGGAAATGCCGATTTTCCCTGCTTTTTAAAAGCGGCAATTCTCAAAGTTTGTTACCTTTGCAACCTTTATGACAGCCAAAAAGAGTATTGCCATTTTGGGTTCTACCGGTTCAATCGGGAAGCAGGCGTTGGAGGTAATTCAAAAAAACCCGGAGCAATTTGAAGCCGGGGCGCTTACCGCGCAAAGCAACTGGGAAGAGTTGGTGAAACAGGCGTTGCAGTTTCAGCCCCATACGGTGGTGATTGTCGATGAACAATACTACCCCCGCGTGAAGGAAATTCTTTTGCCGAAAAACATAAAAGTATTTACGGGCGAAAAGGCCCTTGCCTCGGTCGTGCAAATGGACAGCGTCGATATGGTGCTCACGGCTCTCGTGGGTTTTGCGGGACTCTTCCCTACGCTAAAAGCATTGGAAGCCAAAAAAACGGTGGCGCTCGCCAACAAAGAAACCCTCGTGGTGGCGGGCGACTTAGTAACCCGTACAGCCAACCAAAATAATGCGGCCATTTACCCGGTGGATTCTGAACACTCGGCTATTTTTCAATGTTTAGCGGGAGAGTTTCACAATCCCGTGGAGAAAATAATTCTCACCGCCTCGGGCGGCCCGTTCCGCGGCATGAAGCGAGAACAATTAGAAAACGTAACCAAAGACGACGCCCTGAAGCATCCTAACTGGAGTATGGGAAAAAAGGTAACCATTGATTCCGCCTCGCTTATGAATAAAGGGTTGGAGATCATTGAAGCCCGTTGGCTTTTCGGACTGCCTGCCTCGCGCATGGAGGTGTTGGTGCATCCGCAATCTATTATTCACTCGATGGTGCAGTTTGCCGACGGAAATATTAAGGCGCAGTTGAGTTTGCCCGATATGCGCCTTCCCATTCAATATGCGCTGAGTTATCCCGTGCGCCGCAANGCCGATTTTCCGCGCGTGGACTTCGCTAAATTGCCAAACTTTACATTCGAACCTCCGGATGTGAAAACTTTTCGCAATCTTGCGCTCGCATTTGAGGCGTTGCGCAAAGAAGGAAACATGCCGTGCGCTCTCAATGCGGCAAACGAAACAGCAGTGGAAGCATTTTTAAACGATAGAATAAAATTTTTACGGATGCCCGACGTGATCGAAAAATGCATGCAAGAAGTATTTTTTATCAAAACCCCGACGTTAGAAGATTATATAATGACCGACCAAGAAACACGAATAAAAGCAACACAAATAATTAACACATGGAAGGAATGGTAATGACGGCTCAACTTTTGTTGAGCTTATCAATATTGATAGTAGTGCATGAAGGCGGACACTTTGTCGCCGCCCGAATGTTCAATATTAGAGTAGAGAAATTTTATCTCTTTTTCGATTTTCTTTTTCCGATGGCCCACATCGCGAATTTTTCTTTATTGAAATTTAAAAAAGGAGACACGGAATACGGCATCGGTTGGTTTCCGCTCGGCGGCTATGTGAAAATAGCCGGCATGGCGGACGAAAGCATGGACAAAGAACAAATGACGCGTCCCCCCCAACCGTGGGAATTCAGAACTAAAAAAGCATGGCAACGACTCATTGTGATGCTTGGCGGAATTATCGTCAACGTCATTGTGGGGATATTAATTTTTATCGGGCTTACGTATTTTATCGGCGAAACGTCTATTCCAAAAGACTATGTGAATTCGCACGGCGGAGTGAACGCCATGCCATTGGGCAAAGAAATTGGCTTTCAAACGGGCGACCAAATCATCGCCATCAACGGGAAGCCTTTCACCGCATTTGACGAGGTTTACAAACCCGAAATCATTCTCAACGGCGAGGCTTATTACACGGCGCTTCGCAACGGAAAAGAGGTAAATATTTCCATTCCTGCCGATTTTATCGACCGTTTCAATCGCAAATCTATGATGGGAAGTTTCCTGTCGTTGCGCATTCCCGCAGTGGTGGACGAGGTTTTGCCAAACACCGTGGCCTCAAAAATCGGCTTGAAAAAAGGAGATGAATTGACCGCGGTCAACGGGCAGCCCATTCGCTACCTCGACGAGCTGGAAACAGAAAAATCGAAAGTAAAAGATTTCATTGAGCTTACCGTGAAGCGGGGCGAGCAGATATGGACTTTTAAAACAGATTTTAAAGGGCAGGACAAGATTGGATTTTTAACTTCCAAATCAGTGATCCCGGACGGCGAATTTATTGTGAAAAAATTCACGCTGTGGCAATCTATTGTGAAAGGGCCGAAAAAAGCTTGGGACGTCCTTGCCATTCAAGGCATGGCTTTCAAAAAACTTTTTAAAGGGGAAATGTCTTTTCGCAAATCGCTCTCCGGCCCCATTGGCATGGCGCAGGCTTACGGCGGCACTTGGAATTGGGAACGCTTTTGGAATATGACCGGCTTGCTCTCCGTGGTATTGGCTTTTATGAACTTCCTGCCCATNCCGGCATTGGACGGCGGCTATGTGGTTTTCTTATTGTATGAAATGATTACCGGTCGCGAGTTGAGCGAAAAAGTATTTGAAACCGCGGTGAAAATCGGAATGGCTTTGATAATTGCGCTGATAATTTTTGTGTTTTACAACGATATTGCGCGGTTGTTTGAGTAATTTCTTGAGCGGGTTAAAATGCGTATAGAAACCAAGCCGG
>G312J29652_10000072_pt1 | contig 19511 bp, 9 predicted proteins | sample EareggfetidaYelm_FD_29652 | JGI IMG/M metagenome (IMG submission 29652) | reverse complement strand
GCGGAGGGTTGGCCGCGAAAAGACTTCCGATTAAACTAACCAATAACAAAAACCGTTGTGCTTTCATAAAATTATTTTGTTTTAGCGAACTCTTTTTTTAGCGAAAAATGAATGTGTATCAATTATTTTTAGGTCTTTTATTGTCTTTCTATAAGCGCTTGATTGTTTCAGCCCTTCTTTTCTGCGCGGTCAGCCGGGGGATCAGTCCAATGACAAGCGTTTCTTTGCGATGATTTTCTTACGATTAATTCGGTTTTTAATACGAGGGTTACGGGCGTAAAACATTCTTCTGAAGAATTCATTTGGCCAAACAGCAGGTTAATGGCGGCGCTTCCAATGGCTTTCATGGGTTGCGCCAAGGTGGTTAAGCCCGGTTCAATCAGAGCCGATACGGGTTCGTTGCTGAACCCCACAACGGCCAACGCATCGGGTATCTGTACGCCGTATTCTTTGGCGGCCAACATCGCGGCAATGGCGGCCGGATCGTTAACGGCGAATAGTCCGTCGGGTCTGTTTTCAAGACTAAAAAAATACTTAGCGCATTCGTGCGAATTTTCCGGCTTTAAATCATACGCTTTGATAAGATTTTCATCTGCGGTCATATTGTAATATTTTAGCGCGTCGAGGTAGCCTTGAAGTCTGTTTCTTGAGATTAAGAGGTTTTGAGGGCCGGCGATATGAGCAATTCTTTTACACCCGTTTTGGATGAGATGTTCTACGCCTCTAAACGCGCCGTCATAATCGTCCACAATGACTTTAGAGGCATTGTCGTCTGCAGGCACGCGATTAAAATAGACCACCGGGGTGCCGGCTCGCTCAAATTTTTTGAANTGTTCGACATTCGGCGTTTCTCCTGTCAGCGAGACCAGCAAGCCATCCACCCGGCTGGCCATTAAAACATTTGTGTTCTCCACTTCAATTTTATAAGATTCGTTCGATTGACAAACCAGAATATGGTACCCGATGGGGTTTGCGACTTCCTGCGCCCCAATGATTACATAAGGAAAGAAACTGTTTATAAATTCGGGGACAATGATTCCGACCGTAAGGCTTTTTCCTTTAGCCAGACCGTATGCCAACAGGTTAGGATGGTAGTCTAATTTTTTGGCAATGTCAAGAACCGCGTTGCGGGTGTTTTCATTAATATCCGANTGCATGTGCAAGGCTCGCGAAACGGTAGATTTGGAAATCCGCAACTCCTTGGCTATGTCAAAAATGGTAGTTTGATGTTTTTTTAATCCTTGGTTAGAGGCTTTGCTTGAATTCGGGAAGGTAAAGTAATAATCGCAATGGCCGCAATAGTATCGCTGTTGTCCGCGAATAATACCGGCTTTTGCAATAGCCCCGACGTCGCCGCATTTTATGCATTTTATCATAGCGTTAAGCAATACTAAAGAAAATTCCGCAGACCTCCATATTTTTATGCCCTGTTCCGATGAGATATTTTGCAAAATAAAAATATCGGGAGCGGTTCCGAAAACGTTCCCGATATTTCTTGTGATTGCTTTTCAATCGTTTGTGGTTGCGATCGACCATCAGCGCCTTATGTTTGCCACGCTAAATCAAACTTCTATGGAAAATATTTTTATGTCTGTTCGATGTTTTATGATGCTGTTGATAGGCATGGCTTGCATGCTGAACGCCGCCTCGCTTTATGGTCAAAGCCACACAGTATCCGGGATAGTGTCCGCCGCTTCCGGCGAAGCGTTGCCCGGCGCCAATATCCTTGTGAAGGGTTCCGGGCGCGGCGCGGCGGCGGATGCGGACGGCAAGTATGCCCTTGATAATCTGACGGCGGCGGATGTCTTGGTCTTTTCATTTATCGGCTACGGGACCAAGGAGGCAACGGTTGGAAACAACGCCGTATTAAATGTTTCGCTGGCGCCTGATATTGCCTCGCTTTCAGAAGTAGTGGTGGTGGGATATGGCACACAGCGAAAAATAGAAACCACCGGCGCGATTGCTTCTGTTAAATCGGAAGATATTGTTCAGACCCCTGTAACCAACGTTGCGCAGGGTTTGCAGGCGCGCGTGGCAGGCGTTCAGGTGAATCAAAATTCCGGCGCGCCGGGCGGCAATATTAGCGTACGCATAAGGGGTACCAATTCAATTAATGGCACCTCCGAGCCTCTCTATGTGATTGACGGAATTCAGGTGTCCAATAGCGGAGGCATTACGGATGTAAGTCCGCTTTCTTCCATCAACCCAAATGATATTGAGTCGGCAGAAGTTTTAAAAGATGCTTCGGCTACCGCCATTTATGGGGCAAGAGGCGCTAATGGCGTGGTGTTGATTACAACCAAAAGAGGAAAGAGCGGCGCGACCCGGGTAACTCTTGACAGCTACTGCGGAATTCAAAAAGTCAGGAAAATCCTTTCGACGCTTAACGCCTCACAATTTGCCCAACTTGAAAATGAGGTATTCAGAAGGCCGCTGTATGCCTCTCCTGCCGCAGAGGGAGAAGGCGTAAATTGGCAGAAACTAATTTTTCGGGAGGCGCCTATTCAAAACCATCAGCTGTCTGTGAACGGGGGGAACGACAAAACCCAACTCGCCGCTTCCTTCAGTTACTTTGATCAGGACGGGGTTATTGTCAACTCCAATTTTAAAAGATATTCTCTTCGTTTGAATTTAGATCATCGCATCAATGACCGTGTAAAAATTGGGACAAGCATCATGGGAAGCAATAACATTAACTCGGGCATAGCCACAGGCTCTTCCAATGTAGGCGACGCCACTGTGGTAACGCAGAGTGCGGTAGGCGCTGCCATAGGCGCGCCGCCCACGCTTAAACCTTATCAAAGCAACGGCGCTATTTTTCCTTTTGGCGATCAGTTGGGCGGACGCTACCGCGAAGTGGCAAACCCGCTTGGCCTGCTCAGCGAAATCAATAAAAGAAGAATCAATCGCGTACTCGCCAATTTATATGGCGAAGTCGCGTTGATAAAGGGATTAACCTACAGGGCGTCGTTTAATATTGATCAGCAAAATGAATTTCGCGAATTTTATTCGCCCATTTCAATAGTAGCCGCGCGCGACAGAAATGCAAACTCNGGATCGGCGTCAAAAAACATATTGACGGTTGCTGTTTTGTTGCACGAAAGTATTTTAACCTATTTTAAAACGATTAATCAAATTCACTCGCTAAAATTTACAGGTGTTTTTGCCACGCAGAGCAATGATTTAACGACTAATAACATAGTCGCTTCCGGGTTTCCCAACGATGTTACCGCACACGAAGCGCTTCAGTTGGCGGCGGTTGTCTCTACTTCCAGTAATCACACCNGGGAAAGGCTTGACTCCTACATGGGACGCGTGAACTACGGATTGAAAGAGAAATATTTTGTGGATGTAACTGCCCGCATTGACGGCTCAAGCAAGATGGGCGCAAACAATAAGTATGGATTCTTTCCCGCGGTATCTGCGGCTTGGCGCGTGTCGGAAGAAAATTTTATGAAGGGGGGAGGGGTTGGATTTATCAGCGACTTGAAGCTAAGGGCTAGTTATGGTCTGACGGGCAATGCCGGGGCGATTGAACCTTATCGNTCNNTGGCTTTGCTCACCACAGGGGCAAATTATCAGTTTAATCATGGCATGACCAAGGGAATAAGTCCCGGCGGCATTTCAAACCCCGATTTGAAATGGGAAAGATCCATTCAAACCGATATTGGCCTTGACGTCGGCCTGCTGGATGATAGGATTAGTTTTACGGTTGATATTTACAGGAAAAATACAAGGGATTTATTGTATGATAAATCTCTGCCTTTTACATCAGGATATAATGTGATTACGGCGAACCTCGGCGGCATTGAAAACAAGGGCATAGAACTATCCGCGAACGCCCGCATTCTTGACCGTAATTTCAAGTGGAGCGTAAATGCCAATATTTCGGCTAACAGAAATAAAGTGACCGATATTGACGGCGGCATAACCAAAGAGCGTTTTATAACCACTTATACTATACTAAAAACAGGCGAGCCGTTGGGCTTATTTAAAACTTATCTTTTCGACGGGATTTATCAAACAGGCGAAGCCATTATTCCCGGAGCCGACGGAAGAACAGGAGGGACCAAAGTAAAAAATGTGAATTCCGATAATGTGATCACCTCTGCCGATCAGGCAATAACAGGCAACCCGAATCCTGATTTCATTTACGGATTTTCGTCTAAAGCAAGTTTCAAAAATTTTGATTTGAGTGTTTTTATTTCGGGAACGCAAGGGAATGATATTTATAATGTGGCAAGAGCCTCATTCGAGAATCCTTTAGGTCAGCGAAACCTGCTGGCCGGCGCAGTCAACCGATGGACGTCGGATAATCCGAATAATGAATTTGCCGCTCCGCTTCAGGGAGGGCGTCTTCCTATCACGGATCGGTTTGTGGAAGACGGTTCCTATTTGCGTTGCAAGAATCTGACGCTTGGATATACATTGCCTTCGACTAAACGGATTGCCAAAGCCCGTTTATATGTAAGCGCCAACAATCTCTTCACGATTACCGATTACTCCGGTTACGATCCTGAAGTAAACACTTTTGCCGGATCAAATACCACCATTGGCGTTGACAATCTTGTATATCCCGGCGCCAAGTCATTCCTCGGGGGCGTGCAGATTACTTTTTAAAAAATAATTGATTAAATGATGTTTTATCATGAAAACAAATAATCTTACAAAAATTTTAATTTTGTCGGTCGTCGGTTTCAGCGCCTGCAAGCTGGACGAAACAGTATATTCCTCCGTCTATACTGAAAATTTTTACAAATTAGCCAGCGACATGGAGGCGGCAATAGCGGCAGCCTATTCCCCCATGACTAATCTTTACGGAGGGCCTGCGGCATTACTGGCTTCAGACTTTAGCGCCGATCAAACTTTTCCCCGCGTTGCCGTTTCCCGCAACACATTGACCTTATTTACTTACGACGTGAATTATACGGCACAGCGTACGGCGGGTCGCGAATACGAATCCCCGCAACGAATTTGGACAGGATGCTACAGCGGCATTGAAAAAGCCAATTGGGTAATTGAAAAAGCGTCGGGCGCTTCGATGGATGCCGGCCGCAAAAAAGAAATCATTGGCGAAGCATTTTTTCTCCGTGCTTTTTACCATTGGATGGCGGCCAAAAATTTTGGCGACGTGCCGATTAAAACAAAAGCAAGCGACGTAGAGAAGAACGCATTTGCGGACAAGAGCAAAAAGGCAGACGTTTATAAGCAGATTTACAGGGATCTGGATTCAGCCGTCAACAAATTACCGACTCACACGGCCGGGTTAGTAAAAGGCCGTGCCTCTAAAGAAGCCGCGCTGGCTTTGTATGCAAAGGCGGCCTTGTATAATGAAGATTGGGCGCGTGCGCTTTCCAACGCTCAGGCCACGCTTGCCAATTCTTATCTTAAAATGATGAGGGAAGTAAAAGACCTTTATGACGTGACCAAAGAGGATGAGGCTCGCAAGGAAAATATTTTCGCTTTCGAAGCGGAAGCGCCCTCTTCGGTTGTAGGCTCGACAGCCTTTTACGGGCATCAAATGACAGGGCTATGCGGCCCGCCAAATAATGACGCGCCTGACTCCTATGGCAGAGTTTCCTTCGGGTCTATGTTCGCCTATCAGAAGTTTTTTGATTCTTTTAATCCTATTGACAAACGAAGGCAATTATTGGATACAACATATACAAGAGCGAACGGGCAGACGGTAAAGCAGCGCCACATTACGCCGATAACCGCGAAGGGGGTATTGGTGAAAAAATATCAGGATGCTATTTCTGTAGGCGGCAGTTCCAACAATTTGCCGATTCTTCGTTTGGCAGACGTATATTTGATTGCCGCAGAAGCAGAGGCCAGGTTGAACGGGGCGACTGAGTTGGCTTACGGCTATATCAGAGCCGTCCGCGAACGTGCCGGNTTGCCCGATCTCGCAATGGCCTCGCCGGGACTGACCAAGGAACAATTTATAGAGGCGGTTATTCAGGAACGCTCGTGGGAGTTTTTTGCCGAGGGCGATCGATGGTATGATTTAACAAGGACAGATAAGTTCTTGACCGTTATACCGCAAGCCACAAACGACGTTTATCCTATCAGAAAGCCTTTGCCAAGAAATAAATACTTTCCAATTCCTCAGGACGAGTTAAACGCAAACCCCGCAATGCAACAAAATGATCCTTGGAAATAACACAAAAACCCAAAAGAAATTGACTTTAANCAGTCTCTTTTTATCCGCTAAAAAACGTATGCGCGGGCAACGATTCTTTGTTTTTAAAAATAAAACCCGTCACAGGAAGATGACCAATAAATTAATTTTAATTCTGGCTTTGCTTTGTCGGGTCGGGGTTCATGCGCAGGATGTAAGTCTCAATGGCGTTTGGGCATTCAAAATAGATCCGCGTAACGTCGGCGAACGCGAAGGCTGGCACAAGGCAGGCGCCGTAATTAAAGGTTGGGATGAGATGCTTGTGCCCTATAATTGGCANCTCTGCGCGGCATACGAAAATTACTCGGGGAAAGCTTGGTACAGCCGAACTTTTGATTCGCCTGAACTTACCTCGGAACAAGAGGCGGCGCTTGAGTTTGAAGCGGTATTTCACGACTGCAAAGTTTGGCTAAACGGGGAATATCTTGGCGCGAGCCACAGCGGATTTTTTTTATTTGAATTGGATATTTCCAAAAAACTAAAACGCAACGGAAAGAATACGCTGACAGTGATGGCGGATAATACCTTTCGCATTGGCGCTACGTGGAATTGGGGCGGCATACGGCGCCCGGTTACGCTGCGAATTAAGCCGAAGGTCAATGTGTCCCGTCTATTCATCACCCCGGCGGCCGATTTGCAGAAGAAGTGTGCGCATGTCGCCGTTAAAGCGGCGATTTATAATCACGAAAACTCGGAAAAAAAAGTCAGCGGGTTGCTTGCCGTTTTATTTGACGGCAAAGTTATGGCCTCTAAACAGGCAGTCGTTAAAGCGCCTCCCGAAGATACCGTTTCGCTGGATTTCAATTTTGCGCTTACGCCCCGACAAACTTTTCTATGGCATTTTGATTCCCCTAATCTCTATACGGCGCAGTTTACCCTTCGGGATGATGTCGGAAGGGTAATTGCAAAAAAGACGCATCGTTTTGGCATTCGAAAAGTTGAAGTAAAGGGTTATGAGCTGTTGCTTAACGGCGAGTCTGTGCGTTTGGTCGGGTTCAATTATGTGCCGGACGATCGCGTATCGGGAAATACGTTGCCGGCATGGAGATACAAGGAAGATATTGATTTGATGAAATCTGCGGGCGCAAATATGGCGAGGTTCAGTCACTTGCCTTTGCCTGAAGAAACGCTCGACTATCTGGATGAAAAAGGCATATTGCACTACGCCGAGATACCATTATGGGGAAGCGAAAATATATTGGCAAACAAAAATGACCCCGTGCCTAAACGTTGGCTGGATTTGCTTATAAAGCAACAATATAATCACGCATCTATTGTCGGGTGGAGCGTGGGCAATGAAATTGGATTCAATCCCAATGCCTTGGAGTATGTGAGAAACGCTATTGACTATGTGAAAAATAAGTTGGACAAATCAAGGATGGTTACAGATGTAAGTTATTCGGCAAGCAAGAATAAAGCGGACGCCGCCCAATTTGCGGATATGATTTTATTAAATGCTTATGGCGTTAAGCAGGCGGGGCAGTCCGCAAGAGACGCAAATAAAAATCATCCCGACAAACCGATTTTTATGTCAGAATTTGGGGATGTATTAAATGCAGACGATCTCGACGCCCGCGTACCTATTAAATCACTGATGGATTCCCTGCGAAACAAACCTTATGTTGCGGGCGCTTCGCTATGGACATACAATGACTACAGAAGTCATTACCAAAGCAACACGGAGAATTGGTCTACGCCGCCTTCGGAAAACAGGACTTGGGGCGTTGTGAACGTTCACAGACAAAAGAAAAAAGCATACTATGACGTCAGAAAGGAATTTGCTCCCGTCAGAAAGTTGTCCGTATCGGAAAAATCAAATAACATCCATGTTACCGTGGCGCCGCGCGGTAAGTTTGACATTCCTGCTTATGTGTTGCGCGGCTACTATCTTGTCGTAACGGCTTATGACGCCGAAGATAAGCTTATACAATCGCAGTTTGCGTCCTTGCCCGCCGTTAAACCGGGCGCTCCGCCGTTCGCTTTAAATTTTCAAATGGATCAAAAAACCGCGCGGTATCTTGTGGCGCTTTCCACGCCTTTGCAATATCATGTGTCGGATACCATGATTAATTTAAAACCGCCGCTCTCTCCGCAGGTTGCGGAAGTTCAGAATGGCAAAAGCGCGGCGCGTATTTACTTTAAAAAATCCGCCGGCGCCGAAGAGGTTTACGCCCGGTACGGCTATGGTTCATTAACCGAAAAAACCAAGGGCACTATTAATGATTTTATCGAGGTGCCTTTCCGCGAAGCAAAGAAAGACGCCCCTCTGACGATAGCGTTAGCGGCAAGAAATTCAATGGGCGAATCCATTCACAACAAAACTATTCAGGTACGGCCGAGCGTGGGATTGTTGCCGCCCGCAATCTATAAAACGGGTTCGGCAGAAGGCGGCTTTATGATCGGGTATGGAAGCGAAAAAACNGATTACTTATATCAGGTCGAATACAGAATACTGCCCGATGAAACGGTATATGCGGAACAGTCGCCGTCAAGGGGCGTGATGCTCATCAACGGATTGCCCGAAGGCAAAGAAGTAAAGTTTAGGTTTAGAAAACTGGATCAAACCCACGTTGCTTCAGCATGGTCGGATTATCATTTTGTAACCACGGGCTTGCCGAAAGCAGTCAAAGAAATCCCCTTAAGCGGGTTATATAAATCGAAAGACAGGCAATGGCTCAAATGGCAAAAAGAAACGTCGGCGCATCAGCTCTCAAGAAACATTCATGGCGAGGAAGCATGGATGGTTTATTTTCACTCGGCGGAATTTGCCGCGTCTTACAGGGTGAAGTTCTATGATGAAAAAGGCGAAGAGGTTTATTCGGAAGAAGCGAATAATAGCCGCCTCAATGGTTGGATGGTGCCTGTAAGCAAAACGGGCAAAGCCTCGGCGGCAAAAGTATTCGCGCAGTTTGGAGCCGCATTTTAGAAAAATATCAGGAGGAAATATGAAATTAGAAAAGGAAGTGTATTCAAGGAACTTTAAACAACAAATACTGGAAGCCGATTTGGTTGTTGCGGGAGGGGGGCTTTCGGGAACTTGCTGTGCCATCACNGCCGCTCGCGAAGGGCTTAAAGTGGTCTTGGTTCAGGATCGCCCGGTGTTGGGCGGGAACGCTTCCAGCGAGGTGCGGCTTTGGGTGTTGGGCGCCACCTCGCACATGGGCAACAATAATCGCTGGGCAAGAGAAGGCGGCGTAATTAATGAAATCCTTGTGGAGAACCTTTATCGTAATCCTGAAGGAAATGCCGTCATTTTTGACACCGTGGTNCTTTGCAAGACGGTGAGCGAAAAAAATATTACGCTGTTGCTAAATACGGCAGTGATCGACATTGAAAAAAANGAGGCCGACGTCATTGGCGCCCTGAAAGCCTTTTGCAGTCAAAACTCCACGGAGTATATTTTAAAAGCCCCTTTGTTTTGCGACGCCTCGGGCGACGGAGTCGTCGGGTTTCTTTCAGGCGCGGCTTTTCGAATGGGCGCCGAGTCTAAGGAAGAATTTGGAGAGTTGTTTGCGCCCTCTTCGGAATACGGAGAGTTGTTGGGGCACTCTATTTATTTTTACACGAAGGATACAGGAAAAGCCGTGAACTACGTGCCTCCTTCGTATGCGCTGAATGATATTACAAAAATACCTCGCTACAGAAAGTTCTCGGCCAAAGAGCAAGGCTGTCATCTTTGGTGGATAGAGTATGGCGGAAGACTTGACACCGTACACGATACCGAAACCATCAAATGGGAATTATGGAAAGTAGTGTATGGCGTTTGGAATTACATAAAAAATTCCGGCAAATTTCAGGAAGCAAAAAACTTGACTTTAGAATGGGTGGGCACAATTCCCGGCAAACGCGAAAGCAGAAGGTTTGAAGGCGATTACATTTTGAAACAGCAAGACATCGTGGAACAGCGAGAACATGCCGACGCCGTGGCCTTCGGCGGATGGTCGGTGGACTTGCATCCGGCGGACGGCGTTTTCAGCGAAAGACCAAGCTGCAACCAATGGCACAGCCAAGGAATTTTTCAAATACCTTATCGATGCTATTACAGCAGGAATATTAAAAATCTTTTCTTGGCCGGCCGAATTATAAGCGCCACCCACGTGGCATTTGCTTCCACTCGCGTGATGGGCACCGGCGCATACGGCGGGCAGGCGGTTGGCATGGCGGCAACTTTATGCCAAGAGCATCATGTGTTGCCGCGAGAACTCCATGAAAAGGGCTTAGTCCATTCCTTGCAACAACGCCTTTTAAAAGCAGGACAACACATTCCTTGCCAAGCGTTGCGGGATCCAAAGAATATTGTAAATGAAGCAAAAATTGAAACTTCCAGCGAGTTAATGTTGGGCGATATGCCTGACTCCGGTCTTTTAAAACCCATCGACTGCTCGGTATCGCAACTTTTGCCCTTGCAGAAAGGAGCCGTGCCGGAGTTTGTTGTGCATGCGAACAGCGAGGTGAATACAGAGCTGGATATTTTATTGCAAAAAAGCAGTAAGCCGTGTAATTATACGCCTGACATGACGCTGGCGGAAAAGAAAATCAAAATTGTGCCCGGAAGGAATAGCATAAAACTTTCATTTGATGTAAGGCTAGAAAAGCCGCAGTATGTTTTTTTAGTCATCAAGAAAAACGAGCGGGTTAAGTTGCATTACTCGGCGGCGCGAATTAGCGGAATTCTTTCAACTTTTAATCAGATCAATGCGGCGGTGTCAAACTACGGCAAACAAACCCCGCCCGATAATATTGGCATAGACGCTTTTGAATTTTGGTGTCCGCAACGACGCCCGGAAGGGCATAACCTCACCATGAAAATTGAACCTGCTTTAAAATGTTTTGGCGCCGACAATTTGAAAAACGGCGTGGCGCGCCCCACGCATCAGCCCAATGTATGGGCAGCGGATTGGAATGACAAAACGCCAAGCATCACCCTGTCTTGGGAGCAAACCAAAAAAATTCAAAGCATCTGTTTAAAATTTGACAGCGACTTTGATCATCCGATGGAATCTGTGCTCATGGGACACCCGGAGAATGTGGTTCCTTTCTGTGTCAGAAACTATTCCGTCTTCGACGGAGACAATAACCTCGTGCATCAGGCAAAAGATAATTATCAAACCATCAACCGCATAAAATTTGAAAAACCGGTGGTGACAAAGAAATTGCGCATTGCCGTTGAGCGCCCTTCGCCTAATGTGCCGGCGGCCATTTTTGAAATCNTGTGTTATGAAAAATAATTTTATGAAAACAAACCATTTAATAATCGCCGTCCTTAGCGTCCTGTTTTACGGATGCAAAGAAAAGTCTGTTTCGTTGGAGAGCCAATCGGTTAAAATCGAGTGGCAAAATGAAAACGGGTGGAAAATCAAAAAAATACAAACCAAGAACGGCGTGCAGCGGAATGACTTGAAAACGCCTTCGGGCGAGTTCACTTTACTCTACAGCGAAAGAAAACCCGATTCGGCCTCCGCCCGAATAAAAACCAATACAGGAATTGTTTTTCCCGAAAGTATTTTTAAATTTCAACAGGCAACATGGAAATTGGCCGTCGGACCGGTATCGCTAAACACTGCCGGAGAGGCATATCATTTTTATCCCGAGGATATGGAATCAGGCGAAAAGACAAAGACCTTCAGGCACGAAAATGATAAAGCCATTATTGCCAGCACATGGAAAATGGATGAGCGGTTTCCGACCGATGTGCGGGTAGAGCAACTGCTGATCGCGAAAAAGGCGGGCTATTATTCTTTAGCCACGCCGAGCGTATTAACCGTTGCCGAAGAGGATCTTTCTTGGGCTTCAATCCCCGGTTATTTTCAGGGCAACGCCATTCAAAAAGACTCGGTTTTGGCATACGCTTACGGGCAGGGCATTCCGTCTTTTCCCGCCATTTTTCCCGAGCGTTGCGTAAGTACGCTCATCTCTGTTATTGACGCCAAAGGCGGTCTGTCTTTTTCCGTAATTCCTTCGCCGGGGCTTGGGCGAGATCCGTGGGCGAACGACAAGGCGACGCATGATGAATGGCGCCTCGGCTTTTCGCACATGAATCGCAGAGGCAAACTATCGCCCACTTTATATTTCCCGGTGTTGGGCGAACCGCAATCTTTAATGAAAGAAGGCGATACAATACGCTATGGCTTTCGATACAGTTTTCAAAACGGCTGCTGGTTTCAAAGCGTAAAACATGCGGCAAACGACATTTATAAATTTTCTGATGCCCTCAAGTTACGAAGCAATAAACAGTCATTAATCAACCGTGCGGAGGAGATTCATCGTTACCTTCTCGATAAAAAAACTTCGCTGTGGCATGTGGAAACTTATCAGGGATTAGAAATAGGGGCGCAGTCGTATCTTGGCGGCGTGGCGGGCTCGCAGGGCGATGCAATGAAGAATGCGGATTATGGCGCTATGTGGATGCTGGCAAAAGCAACGGAGGATATGCCGCTAAAACAAAAGGTGTTGCCATATGCCCTAAATTTCAAACTGACTCAACAGCAAGCGGCGCCCGGTTTTTTCCAAGGCGCCGCGCTTGGACAATANTATCTGCATAANCGCAAAACGTTTGTGGAGGAGTGGGGAGAGTTTGTCGAGCCAATTAGCCTTACTTACTACACTATGCTGGACATGGGGAACATACTCTTGTTTGAACCCGACAATAANATGCTTAGAGAAAGATTGAAATTGGGCGCGGAACGTTTATTGAAATGGCAAAAAGAAGACGGGAGTTGGGAAGTGGCTTACGACAAAAAAACGGAGCAACCGCTCTTCAAAGACCTTACGGATTTGAGACCTACGTTTTATGGGTTGCTTGTGGCGCATCGAATTTTAAAAGACGAAAAATATTTAGCCGCCGCAAAAAAAGGCGCCGACTGGATGATAGAGAATGCCGTAAACAAAGGCCATTTCCTGGGGGTGTGCGGCGANGCCCGATATGCGCCTGACTTTGCCACCGGACAAACCTCGCAAGCATTTTTGGATTTGTACGACGCCNCGCCACAAAAAAATTATCGGGACGCCGCCATTCAAGCCGCAAAAATTTATACGACCTCTGTTTATACGCATCCTGTTCCAACCGCAAAAATCAAAAAAGTAAACGGCGCAGAACGGCAAGATTGGGAAATTGCACAGGCGGGTTTAAGTTTTGAACACGGCGGTTTATTTGGCTCCGCGCAACGACACGGCCCCATTCAATTAGCCAGTCATGCCGGCTTATTTGTGCGGATTTTTAACCTCACAAAAGACTCCTTGTTTCTTGCGATGGCACGCTCGGGCGCCATTGGACGCGATGCCTTTGTGGACCCCAAAACAAGCGTGGCTTCTTATTATTGGAATGCCATGAATACAGGCCCCGGACCCTTTCCTCACCATGCGTGGTGGCAAATTGGCTGGATAATGGACTACCTTCTTTCAGAAGCTGAAGTAAGGTCAAAGGGGCAAATTAAGTTTCCGCGAGGCTTTGTAACGCCAAAAGTGGGGCCGCATCAATCGTATGGTTTTGAATCGGGAAAGATTTTTTCTGCAGACGCCAACCTCGTGATTAAAAAAGGCCTCGCAATCGGGACAAATCCCAATATAGAAATCATTGCGGCTTTAAGCACAGATAAGAAAAAAGCGTTTTTAATCCTAATGAATGACGTAGGCGCCGAGGAACGCCTGACGGTACAGTATGATTTTTCTAAATTAAATCCGTCATTTAAAGTCAATGCTATTCGGGAGTTAACTGTCAATGCCAAAATATTGCCGTCGGGCGCGCTGGTTGCCGCGCTCGACGCTTATGGCTTGCGCGTATATGAATTTTCTCTCACCCGATAGCGCCCACTTCAAATATGAAGCAATTGGATTTTATTGTGATGTCGGTTTTTGCTTTGCTCATTTTTGCAATCGGCCTCGCATTTACAAAGACGGGAAGCAAAAGCGGTCAGGCGTTTTTTGAAGCCGGCGAAACCCCCTGGTGGATCAACGGGTTATCTTTATTCATCAGTTATTTTTCCGCGGGCACATTTGTGGTGTGGGGTTCCATTGCCTACAAACACGGTTTGGTCGCTAACGCAATTCACTCACCATGGCCATCAGCGGTTTAATTGTTGCCCTGTTCATTGCCGCAAAATGGAAAAGGACTAAAACGAAAACGGCCGCAGAGTATATCGGAAAACGGTTTGGCACGGGGGCGCAACAATTCTATACCTGCCTTATACTGATTTTAAGCATTGTGAATACAAGCGCGGTGCTTTACCCCGTGGGCAAAATGGTTTATGTGGCAACTCCGTTTTCCTTGAACCAGTGTATTATTGCGATTGGCGTTATCATNGTTTTATATACGGCAGCCGGCGGCTTGTGGGCTGTTTTGGTTACTGATGTCGTGCAGTTCATTATCCTCATGGCGGCGGTTATCGCTGTGATTCCTGCCGCATTTTCAGAAATAGGAGGGGCCGCAAATTTCTTCGGCAAGGCGCCCGAAAATTTTTTTGAACCTTTTACCTCTGACTATACAGCAGGTTTTATGTTGGCTTTTATTGCTTATCAAACGGTATATATCGGCGGAAACTGGGCATATGTTCAACGCTATACCAGCGTTTCCACCGAGCGCAATGCCAAGAAAGCAGCCTATTTGTTTTTCATTCTTTACCTGTTATGTCCTTTTGTCTGGATGCTTCCGCCAATGATTTATCGCCTGATCAATCCCGATTTGCAAGGCCTTGAGCCGGAAGGCGCATATATGATGCTTTGTCAAAAAGTTCTTCCCGCAGGATTGATAGGACTTGTGCTTTCAGGCATGATTTCAGCCACTTCCAGCAAGGCTAACACAACCATTAATCTTGCGGCTGCCGTTTTTGCCCAAGATGTTTACAAGAGCGTTTTCCGACCCTCTGCTTCCGAAAAAGAACAAATTTACATTGCCCGTTTGCTTACTTTAATTTTTGGCGGAGTCGCTATTGCGTTAGCCATGCTTGTGCCTTACGCCGGAGGCATTGTAGAAGTTGTATTGAGTATCGCCGCCATTGCCGGAGGGGCATTGTTTGCCCCCATAATTTGGTCGTTATACTCCAAAAGACAAACTTCAGCCTCTGTTATCGTTGCCACTGTTCTCGCGTTATTTATAAATTTATTCTTCAAGGTCATTGCGCCCTCCTTGTTGGGTTTGAAATTTAACAGAACGCTTGAAACGCTCTTGGGCGTGGGGTTGCCGCTGGTGATTTTATGGGCATTCGAATGTTATTACGTTTTCAAAGGCAGTATTGCGCACGGCGCAAGCGTGATGGATGAGCATATAAAGGAAAAAAAACGGAGCGAGCGCATGGCGGAGGACAGGCGCGAGCAGGCCAAACAACAAAATCACTTCGGCATTCGAGTTATAATTCTCTCCTCTGCCGCGGTCGGTTTGGGAATATTAATCTTGGGATTGATTTCTGATGATCAACAAGCGGTGATTGGCGTGGGAATTTCTGTCTTGTCTCTTAGCCTTTTTGGCATTTACAAAACACGCCGTTTAGGAAATTAGAACCGCTTCTTCCTTTAATTTGTCAAAGGTTTGACGGGAAGATATTTTTATTTCTTCTGTGCAGCCAAAGCCCGATTGGAAGGTGCCGCTTTTCCTTCTTGTTTTCCATTGATTAATGGGATGCGTACTCCCCGAATTCCCCCAAGCGCCCCTTGAACCCGTCCCCTTGTTAGTAATGACTTCGCGCCGTCTTTTGTTAGCCCATATTAGCAGGGCAGTATTTTTTATTCTGCTGTTGCCCATCCGCAAAACTTAAAATCGGTTTGTTTTAAATCGCCTCTGTCCAAGTTTGTATCGGCAGGGATTAAACAAAATGCAACTAACTTCTTTTTGCCTTTTTCTATTTGCTCGTCCCTTTCTTTTGTTCTTATTAAGACGGTGTCTGCCAGATACGGGTTAAGTTGTTTTGAAGCATTAAGTTTCGCCAAATACCAGTCAGGTTCTGCTGAAACAGTAAGTCGCCTGAACACCTTGCCCGAGTTGGGAAGATATTCAAATGCGAAGTCATCGTTTGTGAAGGGGCTTAACTGTATCTCGACGCCTATAATTTTTTCGTAATTTATTCTTTTTATCGGCCGATATTGAATTGGCGCCCATCGTCCTTTAACGATTAAAAACTTGCCGAGATTAGTCGATAAAAATATGATTAAATAGGTCCCCGAATAGAAAGAGGCGGCAAGTCCGACGCCCGCCACGCTCGGACCAAATTTAAACGCAAGGGCGACATATTCAAACAGCAAAACACCGACTAATGAGTAAAATAAATAGTCCTGAAGTTTTTTGTCGTCAATTGATTTGTCCTTGTCGTAAAAGTCAGAATGGTTGAGCGCATTGTTTTTAAACGAGTTCCACATATACACGCTTGAAAACAGGAAAATCATGGTGAGAAAACGGAATGTGCCGACGGATTCATTAATTAACCAAAAGTCGTAAAAACCGTGTGAAACAGAGGCCATCGCAAAAAACAAAAGGAAATTGAGATATGGATTTTTGTGTCTTTTGTATTTGTTAAGGATAATCCCGTAAGCAATTATCGAAGAGGCGAACATATGAAATACAACGGCTGTCAGCGCCCGCCCGTGAATGATATAAAGACTATGCTCATCGAAATATATCAGGTTCTCGACAAATGCAAAGCCCAAAGCCGACAGAGACGCATACTGTATATAGTCAAAAGGTTCGTTTACCGCTTTCGTAAACCGCATCATTAGAAGCAGCGGAACAATTTTTACAAATTCTTCAATGGCGCCAATGCCAACGACGCAGTAAAAAAAGTCATTTATCAAACCGCCGTTTAATTTGAAGCCGAGTATCAAATTGTTAAAGTCTGACAGCGGAAAGACAAGAAAGCTAAATGCCATGCCCATCAGCGCCGTAATGATTACATGCTTCCATTTTTCAATTTCAAAAATATCGAGCTTCCGCAAATACATGATCCAACTGCCCATTATCAACAGAGCCGCTATTGCGCCCCAAATATTGAATCCCGAAAAAATTCTTTTGAAAAGAATAACCTCATACTTGACGGGTTGGAATGACTGGAAATACATGGCCCGTTCGACTTCTGAAGGGAAATATTTTTTGACTTCTTCGTTTTTCAGACAATCGTTTAGTTCGTTTGTCCTTCCTTGCTCAAAGAGCAATTGTATAAGGCTCCAATATGCGCCGGCTAAATTTCCGCGGTTTTCAATTTCCGCTTTAAAATACTGTTCGGCAAGATGAACGGAGTCAATTTGTTTATAGGCGTTGCCGATAGAGTTGTTGAGGTACTTCAGTTTTTTGTCGTTCACTTGAAGAAACTCTGAAATGGCAGAATGATATTTATCAAAATTCGCTTGAATAAGTCCTTTGCCGTAAAACCCGATGTCGGCCAGGCGGCTATCGGCAGATTGCGCCAAAGAATCATAGAACATTCGAATGGGGTTATCGTCCCGATTTTTAACAATGTCGAAGTGAGCGAGGATATAGCTATAATGGTTTTCAATGTTAAAACTGTCTTGCAATACAATTTGGAGCAAGGTATTTTCGGCAAGTTCGGGTTGATTGGTTTGCAGTTCAAAGTTTGCCTTATCCGAAAGTTTGTCAAAAGTCGGGTTCTCAAGCAACTGGTGGATGAGTATCATTGCTCCGACGAAAACTCCTATTGCTATTGTAAGTGATTGTCTCACGGGGTCGCTTGTGAATATTGTTGTGGACTCATAAATATTTGCAAGCTACCATTATTTCAAAGCTAAAGAAAAGCGCTTTGTTGAACCTTGCCGTCGGGCGCTTGCGCGGCTATCGTTTGGCGGGAAAAGGTCATGCGCAATCGTCCCCTTCCCGCAATAAAAAAGCGCGGAAAAATTCTGCGCCTTATTATAAACCGACAAGGGCATATTTCTAAAATGCGCGTCAGAATGAATACTGTACGCCCAACTGAAGCCTGCCAACGCGAACTGAATTGATCGATTAAATATTTAGCAGTCGGCTCATTAACCATTAATCATTAACTATTAGTTATTGTCCAAAATCTTTTCAGAAGAAATGATAGCGGAGAGCGAAAATTGTCCTCCTTTATTCAAGGTTATCGTCTCTATCAGGGCGTTGGCGGCTTCAACGCATAGCATTTTTTTATAACCTCCCGCATGAAAGTCGGGCATTTTTTGAGAGGTCTCCTCCCAAGGATTCCAAACTACGGTGGTATGGCTGTTTTCTTTTTTTACTACAATATTTCGCTTAAAGCCCTCGTCGCGGATAATGCAAGTATTGCTGTGATGGATATAGCGTCGGTTTTCTTCTCCTTCGATTTTTAATTTCTCGTTGGGGTGAAACCTCAGCGAGGGATGGCCGCTTTGAAAGTAGGCCGAGTTCTCAAGACCGCTCACCAAAATATTTTTCACGTCGCTAATATGAAAATAGGAGTGAAGCGCATCGGTACACGTGAAGGGTTCTACGTCCGTGTTGACATAAGTCAGAGTAACCTGCAGACTTTTCCCGACCACCGCCGTTATTTTCGCTTGAAAAGAATATTTCCAATAGCGATGAGTGAACTCGTTGTCGCCGCAGGTTAAAATTATTTTCACCGACTGTCCCGCTTCTTCGACAGACTCTATTTCCCAATTCATCAATCGCACGAACCCGTGTTGCGGCAAACGGCTGTCAATCTCATTGGGGCCGAACCACGGGAAGCAAATGGGAATGCCTCCGCGAATGGGGAGACCCTCTTCAAACTTAGAGGTATTGCTCATCCACAGCAAATCTTCTTCGCCGGCGGGAATGAAAGACAGCACGTGAGCGCCGTAGAGAGAGAGTTCGCACACGGAAAAAGGCGAGCGAATCTCGGCAATCACGATATTATTTTTTGTTTTAAAGGAAATAGGAAGATGCTTAAATTTTTCCTGAAGAAGGGGGAGTTCCATGGCATTTTTGTTTGCAATATAGGAATAATAATTGTGCGGGTTAAATTACACGCGCATAAGTTTTCAAAATTTCCGACTAACCTAAATCGGCGTAAAAACTAAAAGCGGGTTGATGCCTCCTCGGCGCCCGCGCCTTCCTTTACGCCTTTATATATTAACGCGCCCGGGGTGCCTCTCAAAATTACTGTTGCTATGAATAGCTTCAGAATGGCTAATGGGGGATGCAGGCACATCCCATTCGTCAATATGACCCCTTTTGGGGTCAGCCGCAGGGAGGGGGGCTTAGGTTCTATTTAACATAATGTTGAATTTAATACACTCCCCATACACTATCCATACCTGTTTCCCGCCGCGCATGCCGCGAGCAACTTCGGCGCTATTTCCTCTACGCTGTTTGCGCAGATTATTTTTTGGCGGTGTTCGTTTTTCAAAAAACCTTCGG
>G312J29652_10000071_pt1 | contig 19538 bp, 14 predicted proteins | sample EareggfetidaYelm_FD_29652 | JGI IMG/M metagenome (IMG submission 29652) | reverse complement strand
CAATATGCCGACGGACAAACACGAACTGACAGAAAAGGAAAGGGACAATATTTATACGAAAAAAATTTATCGAAAGTATTTCAAAAGCCCAACAGCAGCCCGATCTCCTTCCTTCCATTTATTAGCCGGGCAACCCGGAGCAGGCAAAACAGCGCTTCAGACACACATTAGACGTAATCTTGCGGAATCCCCTCCGATAGTTTTAAATATTGACGATATTCGCGAATATCATCCCCGCTTTAGAGAATTACTCGCCTCCTCTGACCTGCCCACCGTCATTGCGGCGCCAAAATTAGTCAGCGAGGATTCCCTCCATTGGTTTAGGCGTCTTTTGAACGATGCGCTTTCTTTGCCGAGCGCAATTATTTTTGACACTACATTAGGCGGAACCACGGCAGGGGACAACTTTTCAAAGAGCGTTGAAAATATTCACAATCACGGCTATTCCTTGCATTTTAACGTGTTGGCCGTCAGCAAAGAAGTCAGTACGCTTGGCGTCTATTTGCGATTTTTAAGACAGATTAAAGATAAAGGCATCGGGCGTATGGTGAGCGTAAAAGACACCCATGACCTCTATTACAAAAATTTAATTCCGAATATAAAGCGCCTTTTGTCCNCGCCGCAGGCACAGTATTTCAATTCAATTTCAGCTTTCAAAAAAAGTGTTTTTGAGCAATCGGGCGCAATCGTCAATAACATGGTTGAACCCGTTTTTTCAACCCAAAATACGGGCGCGGTTGAAAATTTGACTTTCGCCATCGAAGCCGAGCGAAACCGAAATTTCACTCCCGTTGAACGCGCCTATTATCAAAATAAAATAGAGGAAACCGAAAGACTGATACANCAATTGCGGCCTGAATTAATANCNGATTTTAAAAACGATACTGACATACTCAGNCANCAGATTTTCCGCCGCCTTTGAAATAAAGAAAACCAAAAGGAAAAATAAAATTATTAAGGTAAACTACTCTTTCATTTTTTTCTTATCTTGCCTGCAAGTTTTGAACGGGTTGCTCTTATAATTAAAATTTTCAGCATGTGTATTAAGAAAGCGATATTTGGATTTTTCTTGCTCGGTTCAGTGATTGTCCATGCGCAGACGCAGCCCAAGCTGGTGATTGGCGTGGTGGTGGATCAAATGAGGCAAGAGTATATTTACCGTTTTGAGAAAAAATTTGGCGCCGACGGCTTCAGGCGTTTTCTCGACCAAGGGTTTCAACTGACTAATTTACACTATAATTACGCGGCAACAGAAACCGGTCCGGGACACTCCTCCGTCTATACGGGAACAACGCCCGCCCTTCACGGCATCATTAAAAACGAATGGTTTGTCAAAGACACTAAAGGAAGAGTAAATTGCGTGGCCACCGAGGCTTATAAAATGGTGGGCGCTTCGGGAAAAGGCGCTTCCCCGGAATTGTTGCTTTCGACCACCATTACGGACGAAGTGAAAATCGCCACGCAACGCAAGGGTAAAGTGGTAAGCGTTTCGCTCAAAGACCGAAGCGCTGTTTTGCCGGGCGGTCATGCCGCCGACGCCGCCTATTGGATGGACAGCAAAAGCGGAAATTTTATAACCTCAAGTTATTATTTGCAAGAACTCCCCCCTTGGGCGAATGATTTTAACAATAAAAAATATGCGGAAAAATTTGCCGCCATGGAATGGAAACCCGCATTGCCCTTGGAGCAATATACCGAATCGGGCCCCGACCAAAGCAACTGCGAACAAGCCTTCGACAAAAAAGGCGTAACCTTCCCGCACCGCCTGGCAGAAATGAAAAAGGCTTCGAATGATTATTCCTGCCTCGCGGTTTCTCCTTACGGAAATGAAATACTCCGAATGTTCGCCCAGGCGGCCATTGAAGGAGAGAAATTGGGCAACGACGACATCCTCGATTTTCTCGCCATTTCGTTTTCAAGCACCGATATTTTGGGACATGCAGTGGGACCGCAAGCGGTGGAAATTGAAGATATGTATTTGCGATTAGATAAACAGTTGGCCGAGTTGTTTTCATTTTTAGACAAGAAAGTAGGGAAGGGGACCTACACCCTGTTCCTGACCGCCGACCACGCGGCCGACGAAACCCGCCAATCTCTTATAGACTTAAAAATCCCGTCTGGTTTTTTGGATTTGAAAAAACTGGAAAAAGATTTGAATGAATTTTTAGCGCCTTATTTTCCCGGAAAAAATGTGGTGGAGAGCGTGGGCAACGATCAAATTTACCTCAACCATCAAGCCTTTGGCGAGGACGCAAGAAGGTCATCTTTGGATATAATGATAGGCGAAGAATTGATCTCCGGTTTTCTGCGTCGGCAGGAAGGCATCGCCGAAGCCTATCCGCGAAGCGTGTTGCGGAATATTCCTTTTGACGAGAAAAGTTTCAGAGGGCAATTAATCAGAAGCTACAACGCGGCTCGTTGCGGCGACATTATGTATTTGCTGAAACCCCAATGGAACTCCCATGAAAACAATGCCGGCACCTCCCACGGAACGCCTTATAATTATAATACGCACGTGCCCGGATTGTTCTACGGGGCGGGCATTAAGCACGGAAAATCATCGCAATATCATGCCATTACCGATATTGCGCCTACTATCTCCGCATTGGCAAAAATAAAATTCCCCTCGGCATGCATTGGCACACCTGTTGCAGAGATAACGGATTGAGTCGTGCAAAAAATAATTTAAGGGAATTATGACGGGTAAGTATGTTTACTTAGGCGCAAGAGTTTTAGCAGCTATTATTCTTCTCCAGACTTTGTTTTTTAAATTCACCGCTTCCCACGAATCTGTTTTTATTTTTACGAAAATCGGCGCTGAACCATGGGGGCGGATTGGCATTGGCGTCATGGAGTTGTTGGCTTCCGTCTTAATGCTGGTGCCGTTCACGGCTTGGCTTGGTTCGTTGATGGGCATTGGCTTGATGTCGGGCGCAGTATTTTTTCATCTTACCGTCTTGGGCATCTCTGTGTTGGGAGACGGCGGCTATTTGTTTTTCCTCTGCCTCGCCACGCTGATTTGTTGCCTCTATATTTTATGGGCGAGCCTTCCCTCTCTCCCTGATTTTGTCAAGCGCTTGCTGCCAAAATTTATTCGTGCTTACATTGACCGTAAAGAAGATAGGAGGGAGGGGTGAGTTTTCAAGCATGCACTTTGCGCTTCGGCGTCTTGACAAGAGACTATTGCCTCGTCCGAAGCCATCGACAAGCGCCTGTCCCTTCTCCGTTCTTTCCCTGCCAAGGCGTTCCAATATTCGAAAGGGCATACCAATGAGTTTTTTGGGGGAATATCGAGTCGGCGGTTTCATTTTTTGGAGGTTCGGATTATTTTTATTTTGGTTGGCTTTGCTGTTTTTGAGCTAGGCGGCCGCCTCTCCTTGCGGGTCTGGTTTTCCGCTCATTAACCATTAATCATTAGCCGCTCGCCATTGCTCTACATTGGGTCCACGTCAATCTTCACTCTTATATTTCTATGGTCTGCCTTGTTTAAGAAAGCGGAGACAATGTTTTGCAAAAGGAGTTTGAGGGGTTGGAGCGGGGTTTGTTCGCGATGGATTTTTAGCAAAAAGGTAAATAAAAATTCATTCCTTATTTTGCTGATCATGGGTTCGCCCGGCCCGGCCACAATAACTTGAGCCGATTTTTTAACCTGCGAAGCCAACTCCTCCGCGGCGGCAAGGCAACTTCTTTTGTCTCTGTGCTTTACCGTGATTTCAATCAATCGGGTATAAGGCGGGAAGTGATGCTGATGACGATCGGAAAGNTCCGTTTCCAAAAATCCGACCACGTCGTTTTTGAGCAAATACTGAAACAAAGCATGTTCGGGGGAAGAAGTTTGAATGAGAACTTTCCCCGGCGCATTTCTTCTTCCTGCGCGGCCGCTCACTTGCAACATGAGTTGTAAGGCTCTTTCGTAGGAACGAAAATCGGGGAAGTGCATCAAGCGGTCGGCGTTAAAAATCCCCGCCAACTGCACCTTGTCAAAATCAAGTCCTTTGGCGACCATTTGCGTCCCCACCAGTATTTGCGTTTTCCCCGATTCAAAATTTTTGATGATAGATTCATATCCCGTCTTTGAGCGCGTNGTGTCGAAATCCATTCGTTCGGTCGTTGCATTTTCAAGATAGAGATTCAATTCTTCTTCGATTTTTTCTGTGCCGTAGCCCATCGTGCGGATGTGGGTTGACGTACATTCGGGGCACGCATTGGNCAAGTTTTGGCGATAGCCGCAATAATGACACAAGAGCGTTTTTGAAAACTGATGATAGGTGAGACTCACCGAACAGTTTACGCATTTTGGGATCCAATTGCATTGTTCGCAACGCACCATGGGGGAATAGCCTCTTCGGTTTTGAAATAGAATGGCTTGTCCTCCTTCCTCTATTGTTTTCCGCAAACCTTCCAGAAGTTTCATGCTGAACTCTCCNTTGATAGTTTTGCGTTGCCGTTCTTCTTTCAAATCGACCATTTCAATGGAGGGCAGGTTGGCGTTTCCGAATCGGTCGGTAAGCTCCACCCATCCCATTTTCTTTTCTCTTGCGTTGAAATACGTTTCAAGCGAAGGCGTGGCGCTTCCCAACAAAACTTTGGCGTGATGAATTCGTCCCAACATCAATGCGGAGTCGCGTGCCTGATAGCGGGGAGCGGGGTCTTGTTGCTTATAGGAAGGTTCGTGTTCTTCATCCACAATGATGAGTCCCAGATTGTCGAAGGGAAGAAAAACAGAAGAGCGNACGCCCGCCACCACTTTAAATTGTCCGCTCAACACGCCGCGGTAGGTCTCCACNCTTTCATTGTCTGAAAAGCGCGAATGATAAACGCCCATCGCGTTCCCAAAAATCTTTTTCAGCCGCGCCACAATTTGAATGCTCAAGGCAATTTCAGGAAGAAGATACAATACCTGCGAACCGCCTTCAAGAGAGCGTTTGATTAAGTCGATGTAAATTTCCGTTTTTCCGCTGCCCGTCACGCCATAGAGCGCGGCGGCGGCGTATTGCGAAAACTGCGACAAAATTTCATCGCGGGCAAGGGCTTGCTTCTCGCTTAAAACCGACGCCGGCTGAACTTCGGTTTCATAATCCGCATAGCGGGGCACAATCACTTCAAACGTTTCAAAGACATTATTTTTAATCAGCGTCTGCAGGGAGGATTCAGAAATGCCGACTTTCAAAAATTCCTTTTTGCTAAACCCTGTTTTATTCAGTTCAGGTTGGCTTAGAACAGGAATATGCTGAATATATTTTAACAACACGTCTTCCTGCTTGGCTTTTGCGGACAGGTCTTTAAAGAGTTTTTCCAACGCTTCTTTCTTCTCATACGGAGGCGTCAATCGCAGAAAGGAGGCACGCTTGGGCTTATACGATTCATGGATTTCTTCATATAATATAATCGCGTTTTTGGAAGCCAATGATTTGAGAATTTTCGCAATGGATTGCTTGCCGAAAAATGCCGCGATTTCAGAATACTTCATCGGCGACTTTGCCAGTTGTTCCAACAGCCGCCATTCGCTTTGCGAGAACTCGCGGATTCTGCTTTCAAAATCAAACTCGGGATGAATTTGCGCCGATGATTCGCTGGATATTTTGAGTCCCGCCGGCAAGGCTGCCCGCAACGCTTCTCCCGCCGTACACATATAATAAGCCGCCATCCACTCTATCAGCTCAAACTGTTGCGGCGTGACGATAGGCTCTTCCCCCATAATATCCAAAATGTATTTGACCTCATATTCCGCCGACTGTCGGTGAATGTGGCGAATGATCCCCGTTTCAATTTTCCGCTGACCAAAAGGCACAATCACCCGTTGCCCCACGCGAGCCTCCAGGTTTGAAGGGATGCGATAGGTAAAAAGTTTAGCAATGGGAAGCGGCAACAATACTTCGGCAAAGAAAGTTTCCGTATCAAACATATCAGCCATAGCGTAAAACTAAAAATAATTTAGATAACAGAACTTAATTCTTGCGGCGTCTTTCAAATTTTTCCCTTTAAGCAACCTGAATAAACCCTTCCGGCCCGACTTTCCGCGCCAATCCCTGCCTCCCGCCTTTGAGGCTTACGCCGCCCTCTCGCTGACCTCTCTCTTGCGGCTTTTTATTGGGATTTATAGCCCACGTTTTCAAATGGGGCGGGGCAGTATTAACCATTAATCATTATTTTGGGCTATGCCGTTGCCGCAGGCATCCCGTAACGTCTCAACCCGCAAGGCGCAAAAATCGGAGGCTGAATTTTTTGAATTAAAGCATTGATTACTTGAATCCGTCATATTAATTCTGCAATATCTTTTATATCTTGCGCCCGAAATGAAAAAAGCAGGCGCCATATTACTTGTCTCTTTATACGGATTAGGTCTTGTGCGTCCGGCCATGCCTTTGATTGAATACTATTTCAAGTTGGAAGAGTATAAAGCACAGTGCATCAACAAAGCGAAGCCCCGCTTGCATTGCGAGGGCAAATGCCATTTGATGGAGAAGCTGAAAGTTGCCGCCGGCGAGAAACCAAGCCCCTCCTGCCCTGCTCCCGTCAAGATTAACTTTGAAGATTACCCGATTGCTCTTTTGGCAAAAATATCTTCAATGGTTGCATCCATTCAATCCTCCGAGAAATTATACCCCCCACAGCGCGTTGCTATAATTGGAACTCCTGTTTTCTCAATCTTCCACCCGCCGCAGACCTCCTAAATTTTGACGCATTTAGGATGCCTCTAAAAAAACCTGCTCTCGAAAACTTGCATTGTGAAAAGTTTAGAAGCCCATTGGGTTTTTAGAGACATTCATTAGTTAATGAGCGGTCTTTGTCAGGACTAAAAATTTTGAAGGCGTAAGTTGTCATAGAATGACTGCCTATTATTTTGCCTGTCCCTGCTAATTATTGCGGGGACGGCGTAGGGCATAATTCCGCGCAAATCAGTGCCTGTAATAATTTCCTGATTTTTTGTCCCTTATGGCATCCCCATTAATTAAAACTTTTCAATTTTTTAACTTTTAATTTCTTTTAATTATGAAATCTAAATTCAATATAATTTTCAATAGCGCCCTATTGATTATATATACTATTGTGTCTATCCTGTTATTTGCCGCTTGCAATAAGGAGGAGGAAGCAAATCCAACCCCGCCGGCTCCCGCCGCCGTCAAAATAGCGGAAGGCTATGCCAAAGGCGCCGACGTCAAAATCGAAGTTTGGGCGAATGAAGAGTTATTTACAGGCTATAACCAACTGCTCTTTGCCTTGTATGACTCCAACTCCGGGAAGAGGATAACGGAATCTCATATTCGCTTGAATCCCGTCATGCACATGAAAAAAAAGTCGCATTCATGCCCCAAGGAAGATCCGAATAAGACGGCCGTGAATGAACTATTTACAGGCTTCATCTTTTTCACGATGCCGTCAAATGACAAGGAAAATTGGACGCTGGAAACACAAGTTCATAATCTTGCCAACCACAAATTCGGTACCGCGGTCTTTGATATTAAGGTCGCGGAAACTGTTGTTCCCCGAAAGAGAGTTATTAGAAAAGATGGGGCGGTATACTGGCTAGGCTATTACTTCCCCGAAAAAATGAAAGCGGGCGTCAATACTTTTGAAATAGTTGCTTTTACAAAAAGCAAAGACAATCTTAGTTTTATTCCTGCCGAAAAACTTACCATGAAATTTTCCCCGGAAATGCCTGCGATGGAACACGGCTCCCCCGGCAATGAAAATCCGTCGCATAGCAAAGGGGGGCGTTATCGCGGAAAAGTAAACTTCACCATGACGGGAGATTGGCGGCTGAACCTTGATGTATTCGACGGAGAAAATACTTCCTTAGGCAAACATTTTTTTGACGTAACGGTCAAGTAAGGCAGTTAATTTCAATAAATGAAACGCATTAGCGCAATCATTTTAACCTTGTCATTTTCTTGGGCTTATGCTCAAGAGAATGACAATCTTAAAACACATATCCTATCCGAGGTGACCGTGCTTGGCAACGTACAGGATACCATGCAAAATTTCTGCCGCGCCAATTCAGGCGCTGCCGTTGAAAATATTTTATCGAGAATGAAGGGCGTATCGCTGATAAGACGAGGGGCGTATGGTCAAGAGCCTGTCTTTCGCGGACTGAGCGGCGGGCAACTCAATATCACCATCGACGGAATGAAAATGTTTGGCGCCTGCACCGACAAAATGGATCCGATCACGATTTATGTCGAGCCTGTTAATCTCTCTCATTTGCACGCCGTTATGGGCCCGCAAGGCGCGGCTTACGGAAGCTCCGTCGGAGGCTCTTTAAATATGAAACTGGCACAGCCCGCGCTTGGAAATAAAACCACAGGAACGGCAGGCATCGACTTTCAATCGGCGGCGGCAGCTCTTAATCACAGCTCATCGGTCAACGTCGGGAGAAAGTCAAGCGCCTATCGCGCAAGTTTTGCCTTTCGAAAAAGCAATAACTACCGCGAAGGCGGCGGCAAAGAAGTCCTGTTTTCGCATTATCAAAAAATAAATTTTACGCTCGCCGGAAAATGGGTCTTGGGGCAGGATACGCTTGCCGCCAATGCTTTGATTGACAAAGGAAAAAATATAGGCTTCCCTGCCCTTCCCATGGATGTCGGAAGGGCTGATGCCGGCCTGTATTCGCTTGCTTACAATCATGTGCAACCTTGGCTGATATTTCAAAATATAAAGGCGAAGGCTTATCACAACGCCGTTTATCACGTAATGGACGACAGCAAAAGACCTGCGGTTTCAATGCCCATGGATATGCCGGGGCGTTCTAAAACATCGGGCGTATTTATTGAAACGGGCGTTCATATTTTCCGGCGCCAAAAAACATGGCTAAGGCTGGATTATTTTAAAAATGATATTTTAGGCGAGATGACCATGTATCCCCAAGGCGGTTCTCCCATGTACATGCAAACCGCGCCGGCCTCCTCGCGACAAGACGCGGGAATTTTTATAAGTCAGCGCTTCTTGCTTGCCGAGCGCAATAAATTCACCCTCTCTTTTCGGGGCGATATAATAAATGATAATTTGAAAAGCGGCGCCGGCGCAGACCAACTCAAAGCATTCTATCCTGAAAAGAAAAATTTCGCCGCAAAATTTCTTAGCGCTATTTCATTTAACTACAAAAGAAAAATTTCGCACGGGTTCAATCTGGAATTTAGTTCAGGCTACGGGGAACGGATGCCGACGTTAAATGAAAAGTTCGGGTTTTATTTATTTAATCGCTTTGACGGCTATGATTATTTGGGCAACCCTTTTCTTAAATCGGAAAATACATGGAGCGCGGAGGCGAATGTCAATTTTGCGAGCGCCCATTTTGAAATGCAGCTTTCGCCCTTTTGTCAATCCTGTCGGAAATTACATACTGGGAAGAGTCATCGGCGGAAGCCGCATAACAGAAGGCGCCCGAGGCCTAAAATCCTATGCCAATTTTTCACGCGCTGAATTAAAAGGCATAGACATGATGATACTGGCAAAGGCAAAGAACATTCAATTAATTAACACAGTAAAATATGTCCGCGGAACAGCGGAGGGAAATGGCGCGATGCCTTTAATTCCGCCGCTTAAATCAGTCACCTCCCTTCGCTGCCAGTTCCGCCAATTCGATTTCCAAGGAGAATGGGAAGCCTCCGCGGCGCAAAATCATGTCAGCGAAATGGCCGGCGAACAAAAGACTCCAAGCTACTCGATTTTTAATTTGAGATCAAGCTATACATTTAACTCTACACTAAAAATTAATGCAGGAGCAGAAAACATTGCCGACCTGCGCTATCGCGAACATCTTGATTGGGGCGGAATTATGCGTCCGGGGCGAAATTTTTACATCAACGTGAACTATTTTTTTTAAGGGCTAACGGAAAAAAANAGNATGTCGGAATTGTNGCAGGCATTGATTTGCGAAGGGAGCTGTTCCCCCTGATTCAGACCATTAATAAAGGCGCGTAAAATACGGAATGGCAAGCCAACCGCATGAGTTGCAAATTTTGCTGACATCATAAAACACCCCTTGGGCATTGCAAAACAGAGGCTTAAAAACGGGGGCTTTGCCCTCGCCCGAAGAGCGTCATTTCAGGGCTTCGCAATAATCTTCCTCCGTTTAACAGTTAAGCGTTAATTCATTAACAGTTAAATTATTAAATGATTATCGTTAAAGCATTAATATTAACCCTCAAGCGCCAACCATTAATCATTAGCCCGTTAATTCATCAGCCTGAACGGCGTTTTAATTTTATCATATAGTTGGAAATTAAAATAATTTTGTCTTGCTTTGAGCAAACGATTGTTCTAATGTGTGTTTTTGAAAGTGTCGAGTTTTTTTCTAAAATAGAACAAGCGTTTGTCCTAATAAAAAGAATTGTTGAATTTCTAACCCTAAAATCAATGAGCCGGCAATAATTGGGCATAGAGCTTCCCTATATTTTTCGGTACTCTCGCGAGATGAAGTCAAACGAATTTAAACCAAACAAAATACGATGAAAAAGTCTATTATTGCAGTGAGCGGTTTGTGGTTATTTTTTGCCTGCACCCAACCCTCAGACAAAGTACATACCCTCAGCGCCGAGGCGTTGAGAAACAAAATTGCCGGCGGCTGGGCGGGTAAAATGATTGGCGTAACGTATGGCGCCCCGACCGAATTCAGAGCGCTGGGAAAAACCTACGATGATTCCATTCATTGGACGCCGGCCGATATACGCGGAAGTTTATGGCAGGACGATATTTATGTGCAACTTACTTTTATGATGACCATGGATAAATACGGCATTGACGCGCCTGCCAAGAAGTTTCAGGAAATGTTTGCCAAAGCCGGATATATGCTTTGGCATGCCAATGCGCAGTCCCGTAAAAATTATTATGACAGCATTTTTCCGCCCTCTTCAGGCCGCCCTGAGTTTAATGTTCACGCCGATGATATTGATTTTCAAATTGAGGCCGATTATATAGGTTTTATATGCCCGGGAATGCCCGCTACGGCGCTGGCCATGGCCGATAAAATCGGGCACATCATGAATTACGGAGACGGGGTTTACGGAGGCGTTTTTTTAGCGGCGCTTTATTGCGAAGCGTTTTTTGAAACCGATATACCCAAAATCATTGACACTGCCCTTAAATCGTTGCCTGCCGAAAGCGACTATGCCAAAATGATAAACGACGCCATTACGCTGCACCGACATTACCCTAACGACTGGAAAGCCGCCTGGAGAGAACTGCAAGACAAATGGGGAGACGATCATTTTTGCGGAGCCGGAAGCGACTTTAATATTGACGCCAAACTAAACGGCGCCTACATTGCCATGGGGCTTCTTTATGGCGAAGGCAATCCGGCCAAAACTCTTGAAATCACCACGCGGTGCGGGCAAGATTCCGACTGCAATCCCAGCAGCGCCATGGCAGTACTCGGCGTCGTAATGGGGTTTGACAACCTGCCGCAAGACATGAAAGACGGAGTAACTTATATGGGCGACTCCTTATTTATTAATACCGATTACTCCTTTAATAAAGCGGTTGAAAACACTTACAAGTACGCCGTTCAATTAATCACTGCAAATGGCGGCAAGGCCACAGAACAAGAAATTACCGTCGTTAAGCAATCGCCGACAGCCCCTGCCTTGGAGGTCTCTTTTCCCGACGTAGTAGTCCGCGATAAAACAATCTCGGTATTTGACGCCGAAGCATTGACGCTGACCGGAAACTGGAAAACAGTGAAAAGAGCTATATGGCCGTCAAAGGAATTGACGGATATGGTTAAATTTTCATCCGCCCCGGGAGACTATCATGGAGATTAATTTTTCCGGCACCGGTTTATCCATTGAAGGCAACTGGATGAAAGACGGCGGCATGGCTGATGTATATTTGGACGGCAAAAAGGTACGCATCATTGATACCTATTTCTTTTATAACAATCAGGAGGGAACCGATTACAATATATCGCTTTGGCATGTTACCGGTTTGCAAGAGGGCAAGCATACCGTAAGACTGACAGTGAACGGACAAAAAAACCCGCAATCGCTCGGTACCTCTGTATATATTTCCAGAGCTATAATTTTTAAAACAGCCCCGAAGAAAAGCGCCTCCCATAAATTCTCATTTCAACGCTAAACCATAAGAAAATTGAAAAGTAAGCATAAACTAAATAATTCGGTCGGGCGAAAACCGGGAGCGCACAAACCGACATTCAAAATTGAAAATTCATGCAGGGCTTTGCGTCTGAATAGTTGCAAGTCGGGATAAAACTTACTACATTTGATTCGCGCAAGCATGGCAAACATAGCCTTATAAATATGAACATTGAAAAAAAATACCCGCGGGACATACTGCGCTTCTCCTCTGCATGCAAGATAGCTTACTTTAACCGCTAAACTGATTTAGATAAAAAATATCAGACAAAAAAAATAAAACTTTACAAAAAACAAACACTTATTCACATGAAACCAACTGTCATTAGAAGTCGCGGTTTTGGCAATTTGCTTCTCGCAAATTTTCGTAAAAAACTGCCCCTCGTTCTGCTTGCCGTTCTTGTTGCGTCGGCAACTGCATTTTACTGTGCGGCGCATAGTTCCCGCACAATCAAAGTACTTGTGTTTTTTAAAACAAAAGGATATAAGCATGAATCCATTCCCGACGGCGTCGCCGTTATTCAAAACTTGGGCAAGAAACACGGCTTCCTTGTGGACACTACAAAAAACAGCGAGGCATTCACTCAAAAAAATTTGAAGAACTACAAGGTAATTCTGTTTCTAAATACCTCCGGCGATGTGCTCTCGGAAGAACAACAATCAGAAATGGTTCGATGGCTTCAAGCCGGCAACGGTTTTGTGGGCGTTCATGCGGCGGCGGATACGGAATATGATTGGCCTTGGTACGGCGAATTGGTATGCGCTTATTTTAACGGGCATCCAAGCAATCCAAATGTGCGAAACGCTACGCTGAAAGTGATTGACAAAAAACACATTTCCACAAAACACTTGCCTGAAATTTGGCCGCGCACGGATGAGTGGTACAACTATAAAAACGTCAATCGGGCAATGAAAGTATTAATCAATCTGGATGAGAAATCGTATGAAGGCGGAACAAACGGCGATAACCATCCCATTACGTGGTGCCGCGAATTTGACGGAGGCCGGGCATGGTACACCGGCCTTGGCCACACCAAAGAGGTTTATAAAGACGAGGCATTCATCGAAATGCTTTGGGGGGGTATTCAGTATGCGGCCGCGATAAAGAAATAGCCAAGCAATTAGCGGGGTTGAGTTAAGAAAAAAGCAGAGCGGTAAACTTTGCTGTTGAGGTGCGTTGGAGGGCGAGGGATTAGGATTTATTAGGTTTTAGGATGACAGGATTTTCAGGGCTTGTAACCAACTGATTTTCAACAACAAATTTGACATTAGTCAAAATTAAAAACCGCAAGAGAGGCATCGGCGAGAGCGGGCGTAAGCCTCGAAGGAGGCGAGGGTTAGGGATTGGAAATCCCGACTCGCAGAGACGCACCCAATAATGATAATATAAATCGGGCGGGCAATTGCTCATTTCGGGCACAATCGCTTCCTGACTTGTTCTTTTGGAAAAGAAACGGGCGTTAGGCAAACCCTGTTTTCTCTCTCACGCGGGCGAGTGTTTCTGCGGCAATGGCACGCGCTTTCTTTTCGCCGGCCTTCAATTTATTCTCTACTTCTTGCGGATTATTGATATAGTGATGAAAGAGTTCTCTCTCTTTTTGGAAGCGTGCGGTTATTGCCTCAAACAGGGCTTGCTTGGCGTGACCATAGCCAAAATTTCCGGCACGGTAACGGCGTTCCAGTTCGGCCGTTTGTTCGGCGGAAGCGACAAGTTTATATAATCTGAAAGTAATGTCGCCGTCGGGATTTTTGGGCGCTTCGAGGGGGACGCTGTCGGTAACGATGGATTTAATTTGCTTGAGCAATTCTTTTTCGGGAAGAAAAATATCAATTGTGTTGTTGTACGACTTGCTCATCTTTTGTCCGTCCGTGCCGGGGATTATCATCACGCTTTCTTGAATTTGCGCTTCGGGCACTACAAACGTTTCGCCCATTTGAATGTTGAAAGCGTTGGCAATGTCGCGCGTCATTTCCAAATGTTGCCGTTGATCTTTGCCTGTCGGCACTACATTTGCATCATACAATAAAATATCGGCAGCCATGAGCACGGGGTACACAAAAAGTCCTGCGTTCACGTCTGCCAGCCGCTCGGATTTGTCTTTGAACGAATGGGCATTGGCCAGCATCGGATAGGGCGTGAAGCAGTTGAGATGCCACGCGAGTTCGCACACTTCGGGGATGCGGCTTTGACGGTAGAGGAAATTTTTCTCGGCGTCAAAACCGCAAGCAAGCCACGAGGCGGCCACCGCGGCGGTATTGGCTTTTCGCACGGACGCCTCTTTGACGGAGGTGAGAGAATGTAGATCGGCAATAAAAAAAAAGGATTGCGTATCTGTTTTTTCTGACAGTTTGATGGCCGGCAAAATAGCGCCTAGTAAATTTCCTAAGTGCGGACGGCCGGTGCTTTGTATTCCGGTAAGAATTCGCTTCATAATGGCAACAAAAGTAAACACAAAATCAATGGAATTTTACAACGGGCTTAATTTTATCTTTTTTCTTTTCGTAAAAGTTCGGCAGATGGAGAAATGTTTGCTAATCTTGCGGTAAAATACAGCGGGTTACTATGTTTATGAGAAGTTTTCTGATTTTTTTGTGGGCGACGCCTTTCTTGTTTGGCAAGGCGCAAAATCCGATGACGCCGCTGGTGTTCAACGAGACCGCCTTTGATTTTGGCTCAATCGCCGAAGGCAAAGGCCCCGTTTCGCATCGCTTCTACTTTTACAATCGCACGGTTTTGCCCGTCAATATTACCGTCAATGCGGACTGCGGCGTTTCTATTTTGGAATGGACTAATACGCCCGTGAAACCCAACAAAAGCGGGGCGCTGGTGGTTTCTTACGATCCAAAGGGAAAGAGCGGATATTTCAACAAAAAAATTTCCGTGCAAACCGATTGGTTCAACTTTTTAATGAACGTGGAAATATCCGGCAATGTGGTAAGGAATAACCACGCGCCGGCGAAGTGGGCTTATAAAAACGGAAACCTCCGCATGCAACAACGTTCTGTTTTTTTTAAGCAAGCCTACATCAACAAGACGAGCGCTCCCGCCGATTTCGCCCTGCTCAATGACAGCGATGCGCCGATTGTTATTTCCAAAATTAAGTCGCCGCCTTATTTGCAAGTGCAGTTGCCGACGAGCATAGGCGCCCGTCAGGCGGTGAATATGAGCGTGACCTGCGACGGCGCCAAAAGAAAGCTGGGCTACCATCGCGATACTATTGAACTATGGACCAATGACGCCGACAATAAAGTAAAAAAAATCCCGGTCTATGCCATGGTGGAAGAATATTTTCCGCCGTTGACGGATTCGGAATTTTTCAAAGCCCCGGCGGCGGTCTTGAATGCCCCGTCGATTAATTTCGGGGTGGTGGGAACGGCTTCTGTGGAAAGAAACGTCATCCTCAAGAATGTCGGTTTGCGCGAACTTCGCATTCGGGATATTATTCCCAATCATTTTAGCATTTCCGTTGTTCCCTCTTACAAAAACACGTTGCAAAAAAACGACACTGTGCAATTGAAGTTTATATTTACTCCCTACGGGCAAACGGGCAGGCTTCACAAAGCCGCCGCGCTTTTCACCAATGATCCGCGCAATCCTGTGCAGAACATACTAATGACGATGGAATGTCAGTAACGTTGTATCGGACGATGAATTGCCATGGAGGTCAAGTTTACGGTATTCTCTTTGGAATTTGTATTTTTGTGAAAATAACGCCCGCCGCAGAGCAAGGCATAAAACCATTCGGCAAATGAAGTTTTTTATAACAGGTCTATTTGCAGCCTTTATTTTTCCGTCGGCGGCCCAACCCTACGACCGCCATGTCTATTTTGACAAGGAGAAAAAAAAACTCAAATCCGCGTATCAGGTGCAGGACACTATTTCCAATATTTACGACGGGGCTTGCCTGTCTTTTTTTGAAAACGGGAAGGCAGAAGCCAAAGGGCAGTTTAAAAAAAATATGGCGGTCGGGGATTGGGAGTTTTACTATGAAAGCGGAGGCCTGAAAATGAAAGGCCCTTATCACAACAACGTCAATCAAGGAGTTTGGGAATTTTATTTTGAGGGCGGCGGGAAAAGCATGGAGGGAGAACTGCACAATAATTCAAAGGAAGGCGCGTGGAAATTGTTTTACGAAGGGGGCGGTTTGAAGGAGACGGGAGCGTATAAAAATAATGTCAGGATTGGCGAGTGGCAAGCCTTTTATCCGCAAGGGGAATTGAAGAGCAAGACGATTTATCAGGATAAAAAAGGCCTAGTCATGGAGTTTTATCCGTCCGGAAAAAAGAAGGGAGAAGGCATGCAAGAAAACCTTCTGAAAACCGGCGAGTGGAGATATTTCAGCGAAGAGGGGAAATTGTTCAGCAAAGGCAACTATGAGGAAGGAAAGAAATCGGGTTTGTGGAATGAGTTTTTCGATAACGGAAAACCGGCCTCGCAAGGCACGTATGCCAACGACGAACCGACCGGCAACTGGACCTACTTTTACAAAGACGGAAATGTGTCGGAAAACGGCGTCTTTGAATACGGAAAAAAGGCAGGAATATGGCAATCGTTTACCTCAGCCGGCGCGCTGAAAAGCGAGGTGCAATACAAGTCGGCAACCGGCGAATATATCGGGTATTATCCTTCGCATAAAATAAAGATGAAAGGGCAATTTGAAAACGATAAGCGAACGGGGTTGTGGACTTTTTATTCTGAAAACGGAACCAAGGAAGGAGAATGTCAATATGCGGAAGGGAAGGGAACTTTCAGCGGCTTCTATCCGAATGGCGTGTTGAAAAATAAAGGGCAGATAGAAGATGACAGGCGCGTAGGGCAGTGGGAATTGTACGATGCGCAAGGAAAACTCACGGGATATTACATACCCATTTATCGCGAGCCGGAGGTGAAAATTCCATTGCCGAAAACGGTTGTCAAGGCGCCGCCCAAGAAAGCAAAACGCCATTCATTCTTCACGCCGCGCTATCCTGAATATAAGAGCGTCATTCTTTCGGTCAATCCGTTTTTTTCGTTGCTGGGTTACATGCCTTTCAATTTAGAATTTTATGCGCAGGAAAGAATAGGGTATGAGTTTGCGTTGGAAACCATTCGAACTCCGTTTTTTGTTTCTGACAAAAATGCGCTTCCGTTCAAAATTTATTCACGCGGCGTTTCCTTGCAATTTCGTCAAAAGTTCTATGTTCCCGCCAAGCATGGGATGTTCTATGCGGCGCACTCCCTCGGGAGCGTTTCGCTTCATCACTGGCTCAACTCGGCGCCCCCCGTCGGGACGATTGTTTCGGCGCAAGAACAAATTTATGAGTACAGCGTGATGATTGGCGACCGCTGGATGCAGGGCAACAATCGCGACGGGGTGACGATTGACGCCTACGTGGGGTATTCATTTGGCATTCGGCAATTCACGGACGGGGCTAATGCCGGCGCTTCCTTCCATTCGCTTGAACGCGGAAAATTTGTTTCCGCGTTTCGTTTTGGACTTACCTTTGGCTATTCCATTTCTTTTTCAGAACGATAGCTTATGCCCCATGAACTTATGGATGAGGCCGCCAAAAGCAAGTCCTGCATGCCGTCCCCGAGGCTAACCGAAGTCGTGCTGCACCCTGAAGAAGCATTTGACAAAAAACTTTTTCAGCATTTCCTCCAGACAAAATTTCAACAAGAGTTAAAAGACGGATTGAAAGTAATTCCTTTGCGCCGTTCCATTGACGCCCGCGGAAAAAACGTGAAAGTGAAAGTGGTCTTTCAAATTGCAAATCCTTCTGAAATAAAGACGGCGTATCAAAAGCCTGAAGCCAAGGTTTCGGGAAAGCCCGTCATTATTGTGGGGGCAGGGCCGGCGGGACTTTTTGCCGCGTTGCGTTTGTTGGAATTTGGCCTCAAGCCCATTATTATTGAGCGGGGAAAGGACGTGCAAAGCCGCCGCCGCGATATTGCCGCCATTAACAAAGAGCATAAAGTGAACGGCGACTCAAATTACTGTTTTGGAGAGGGGGGCGCCGGCGCTTATTCGGACGGAAAACTTTATACCCGCTCCGTCAAGCGCGGCGACGTGCGGCGAATTTTGGAAGTATTGGCAGCACACGGCGCGCCTGATGATATTCGTTTTGACGCTCATCCCCACATTGGCACCAATAAACTTCCCAAAGTGATTGCCGCCATTCGCCAAACCATACTGGATTGCGGCGGAGAAATTCTTTTCAACTCAAGGGTGATTGATTTTATTGCAGACGATGAAATGAAGGGGGTGAAATTGGCCAACGGCGATTCCTTAACAGGACATGCCGTGATATTAGCGTCCGGCCACTCGGCGCGCGATATTTTTTTTCTGCTTCAACAAAAGAAATGGAAATTGGAGTTTAAGCCCTTTGCCTTAGGCATTCGCATCGAGCATCCGCAACCATTGATTGATTCCATACAATATCATACGAATATGCGCGGCTGTCTCCCCGCGGCTTCTTATTCTTTGGCGCAACAAGTAGAAAGGCAGGCAAGAAAAAGAGGAGTATTTTCGTTCTGCATGTGTCCCGGCGGTTTTATTGTTCCTGCGGCCACGTCGTCGGGAGAAGTGGTCGTGAACGGGATGAGTCCTTCGCGGCGCGATTCCCCCTTTGCGAACTCCGGGATTGTGATGAGCATCGAGAAAGAAGACACGGGAAAATTTTTGAAACATCAGGAGTTGTCGGGCTTGTACTTTCAGCAAGACATTGAACGGAAAGCCTGTGCGGCGGCGGGCGGCAATCAAACCGCGCCGGCTCAACGAATGGTTGACTTTGTGAACCGAAAAATATCGGGCACATTGCCTGATACTTCTTATGTTCCGGGAATTTCATCCGCAGACATGAGAGAAACGTTGCCTCCCTTCATTTGCGACGGTCTGCGGTTTGCCTTCGAACAATTTGGAAAAAAAATGAAAGGCTATCTTACCAATGAAGCGGTGATAGTGGGGGCAGAAAGCCGCACTTCGTCGCCCGTGCGAATCCCGCGCGATGAAACATTGCAACATGTTCAATTAAAAAATTTATATCCTTGCGGAGAGGGAGCAGGCTATGCAGGCGGCATCGTTTCAGCCGCAATGGACGGAGAACGTTGCGCCGAAGCCATTGTCCGAAAAATAAATGGGACTACTAATAGCTAATGGTTAATGATTAGTTGGTTAATAGTTAATGGCGTAAGGGGTAGTTCATGCGGAGGAGAAAATGCCACATAGGATGGCAGTGCGGATTTTCAGTCGGCGATGAAAGCAGCTTTAGTTTTTTATAGCGTTTCCTTTTCTTGAACTCTTTCAAATTGGCAAGCTCTTTGTTCGGGTTTCTGGCATCCTCCAAAGTGACTCGGTCATCAGGCGTTTGTTGCGGTTTTATTTATTTAAGTTTAGCATTATTGTATGGAAATAATAGTAGTTTTGTATCCTTTGCCAAAATAAAAATTAGATATGGCTTCTCTCCGAG
>G312J29652_10000069_pt1 | contig 19665 bp, 20 predicted proteins | sample EareggfetidaYelm_FD_29652 | JGI IMG/M metagenome (IMG submission 29652) | reverse complement strand
CGCCGTGCGCTGGCTCACGGTGCATGGCGCGCAACTGCACAACCTGCAAAACCTCAGCGTCGCCGTGCCGCTGCGCCGCCTGGTGGCCGTGACGGGCGTGAGCGGCTCGGGCAAATCCACGCTGGCGCGCGACGTGCTGCTGACCAATGTGCAAGCCTGGGTGCAGCAACGCGCCAGCCGGGCCGGGCGCGACGCGATGGACGCGGGCAAGGCGCCGCCGCTGGTCGGCTGCACCGGGCTGTCGGGCTTCGAGAGCATCGACCGCGTGCTGGAGGTGGACCAGACACCGATCGGCAAAACCCCGCGCTCCTGCCCTGCCACCTACATCGGCTTTTGGGACAGCATCCGCAAGCTGTACGCCCAAACGCTGGAGGCCAAGGCGCGCGGCTACGCGGCCGGGCGCTTCAGCTTCAACACCGGCGCAGGCCGCTGCCCCGGCTGCGAAGGCGCTGGCGTGCGCACCATAGAAATGAGCTTTCTGCCCGACGTCAAAGTGCGCTGCGAAACCTGCCATGGCGCGCGCTTCAACCCCGAGACGCTGGCCGTCGGCTGGCGCGGCAAAAGCATTGGCGAGGTGCTGCAAATGGAAGTCGACGAGGCCGTGGACTTCTTTGCCAGCATGCCCGGCATCGCCCACCCGCTGCAACTATTGCAGGACATGGGCCTGGGTTATCTGACGCTCGGCCAGCCCTCGCCCACGCTCAGCGGGGGCGAGGCGCAGCGCATCAAACTGGTGACCGAACTGAGCAAGGTGCGCGACGACATCGCCCGCCGGGGGCAAAAAGCGCCGCACACCCTCTACGTGCTGGACGAACCCACGGTGGGCCTGCACATGGCCGATGTCGACAAGCTGATCCGCGTGCTGCACCGCCTGGTCGATGCCGGCCACAGCGTGGTGGTCATAGAGCATGACCTGGACGTGATCGCCGAGGCCGACTGGATCATCGACCTCGGCCCCGAGGGCGGCCAGCAAGGCGGGCGCATCGTCGCCGCCACGGTGCCGCAGGAACTGGTGCGCCAGCGCAGCCATACGGGCCGGGCGCTGGCGGCGGTGCTGGCCCGCTGATCCGGGAGCGCGCCGCAGTGCGCCGCCCGGCCACGCGGCGCAAAGCCGTCGGCGGTCAGCGCCGGTTCAACCCGCGCCACCGGCCGCCATGGCCTGCGCGGGCGCGCCGGCCGCAGCCCAGCCTGCCGCCGGCACGTTGACCGGCAGGTACCAGACGGCCGCCTCGCGGGCCGCCTTGCGGGCCTGCTCGTCAGGGTCGGGCGCAACGCACAGAAACAGCGTGCGGCCATCCGGGCCGCCCAGCGCGCAGGCATACGCCCGCATCGCCCGCCCCGTCGAGACCTCCTGCAACACCCTGCCGCCCCGGGCCACGCGCAGCACCCGGTGGCCAATGGCGTCGGCCAGCCACACCGCGCCCGCATCATCGAGCGCCACGCCGTCGGGCGCCACCTCGATCTGCTCCTTGACCGCCTGCAAATCACTGCCCTCGGGCAGCGGCCCGAACTTGGCCCAGTCGGCGCGCGCGCCCAGGCTGCCATCGTCGGCGATGGCAAAGGCCGAGAGCCGGTTGCCCAGGGTCTCGGCCACGATCAGGGTCTGGCCGTCGGGCGTGATCACGATGCCGTTGGGAAAGCGCAGATCGTAGGCCACGGCAACCACCTGGCCGTCGGGCGCCACGCGCGCCAATTGCGCGCTGCGCACCGACCCGCCGCCCATCAGGTCGAAACCGAAATTGCCCACATAGGCATTGCCATGCCGATCGACCGCCATGTCATTGGCATGGCCGCCCGCCAGCGCCGACAGATCGGCATGCACGAGCAGCCGGCCATCGGCCTCGCGCCGCATCAGCTTGCGGTCGCGCATCGAAACCACCAGCAGCCGGCCATCGGGCAGCCAGCCCAGGCCCGATGGCTGGTGCGGCAACTCGGCAATCTTCTCGACCCGGCCCGCCATATCGCAGGCGATCACCTGGTGCGTGTAAAAGTCCGACAGCCATAACCGGCCCGCGCGCCAGCGCGGGGATTCCAGAAAGCTGAGCCCGGAAATCAGAATGGAAAACGAGCCGGGGATTGCGCTGTCGTTCATGGCTTTCTCCTGGTGGTGCCCAATGCTTGCGTTGCCATCGCCTGCTTGGCGTTCCAATGAATGGGGGGCCGGCGCAGACAAGCATTTGTTTACATATGGTAGCCGTCATTTACTTAGCAGTCATGGCCAGCACTTACATCGCCGCCACGGGCTCGTCGATGACTCGCTGCGATCGCCGATGGCCGGCGCCAAGCCCGGACGGCCATGCTGCGTCGGGCTTGCGGCGGGTCTGAACGGCCGCAGTCCGGCGCCGCCTGGCATTGGCGCGACGGCAGCCTGCGTCGTCGATGCGTGCCTCGGCCCGGCAAGCCCGCCCTGCGGCCGGGCCCGTCAGGCGCCGCCGGCGACATCGGGCAGAGGATGTTTCACCTCACGCCGGCACGAAGGCGCCGTGCAGACCCGGCGGCAATGCGTATGGCAGCCGGGCCTGCGCCACCGGGCCTGCGGCCAGGTCATCTGCGGCAAAGCAGGACAGAACCGTTGTCCGTTGCACGAAGTCCAGCGCCGTGCCCGGTATCCAGCCCGGCTGCGCGCCGTCCGGCACGAAGACATGCTCCTCCACGAGGAACTGCGCGCAACTGCGCGCCCTGGCTGAACCGCTGGCTGTGGCCGCGCTCGACATCGGTGCGCGCGACCGCGCCGAAACCCGGCAGATCGGGCCGGATCTGCGTGGCAAGGCGCACAGCGGGGCGTTCAGCGCTTGGTGCGCGGCAGGGCCGCAGGTGCCGGCGTGGCGCGCGCATCGCCGGGGNCATCAGGGGCNCCGGGTGCGCCGGGTGCATCNTCGGNCCAGTGGCCGGCGTCGAGCACCGCGTGCGCACGCGCGCGGTCGATATCGCCTTCCCAGGCCGCGACCGCCACGGTCGCCACGCAGTTGCCGATCAGGTTGCCCAGCGCGCGGGCGATGCCCATGAACCAGTCCACCGACAGCACCAGCACCAGCCCGATCGAGGGAATCGCCGGGATGGCTTGCAACGTCGCCGCCAGCACCACGATGGCCGAGCCTGGAACGCCGTGCGCGCCTTTGGAGGTGAGCAGCGCGATCGCCAGGATCGTCAGCAGGTCGGCCATGGCGATGGGCGTGTTGGTGGCCTGCGCGATGAACAAGGCCGCCAGTGTGATGTAGATCGAGAAGGCGTCGAGGTTGAACGAGTAGCCGGTCGGAATCACCAAGCCCACCGTCGAATCGCGGATGCCCATCTGGCGCAGCTTGGCCATGACCTGCGGCAGCACGCTGTCCGACGAGGTGGTGGCCAGGACGATGGCCAGTTCTTCGCGCAGGTAGCGCAGCAGTTTGTACAGACTCAGGCCCGACATGCGCATCACCAGACCCAGCACCACGAACACGAAGACCAGCACCGCGCCATAGAAAAGGGCGACCAGCATGCCCAGTTGCCGCAGCGAGCCAATGCCGTACTTGCCGACCGTGAAGGCGATGGCGCCCAGCACGCCCAGCGGCGCCAGATGGATGATCAGGCCCATGACCTTGAACAGCACCAGCGCGAGCGCGTCGACCACCGTGGCCACCGGCTGGCCGCGTTCGCCCAGCAGCGCGAGCGCACAGCCGAACAGCACCGCGAACAGCAGCACCTGCAGCACATCGCCGGTGGCAAAGGCGCTGACCGCCGTGGCCGGGATCAGCTTCATCAGGAACTCGACCGTGCCGCCGCTCGTGAGCTTGTCGGCGTTCGAGGTGTAGGCGCTGATGGCGCTCGCGTCGAGCTGGCCGGGGTCGATGTTCATGCCCACGCCCGGCTCGAACCAAAAGCCCAGCACCAGGCCCAGCACCAGGGCGATGGTGGTCAGCAACTCGAAGTAGATCAGCGCCTTCACGCCCACCCGGCCCACGCGCCGGAGGTCGCCCGCGCCGGCGATGCCATGCACGACCACGCAGAACACCAGCACCGGAATGATCATCTTGATCAGCCGGATGAAGCCGTCACCGAGCGGCTTGAGTTGGACGGCCAGCCCGGGCGCAAAAAGGCCGACGAGCAGGCCGAGCAGCAGCGCGATGAGCACCTGTCCGAAAAGCGATTTGGCAAAGCGGAGCATGGGGTTCGTAGACATGGGGTTGCGTATGGACGCCGCCATTTGCGAAGATCGATCGGCGCTGCTTTGGCGAACAGGAACCGGCGGCAGCCTCATCTCCGACCTGTCGTGCAGGGCGCACTGCCCGCTGGCCCTGATCGAACCCGCTGGCCTGCCCCGCATGGCCTCGTCGGACGGCCCATGCCCGGCCAAGCGATTCAGGTTGGGCCGGGCATGGTCTGAATGGTCTGACACCTGTTGGCCATCACACCGTCGATCGGGCCTTCGCAACCTTGGGGAGCGAATCCATCCTTTCCGTAAGCGTTGGTTGATCTCTCGTTGTCTCGTGCGCCGGCCCTGCGCGGGCCGACCCAGGCACCCGTTGCCGGACCCACACCCATGCGCCAGCAGCGCCCGGATCGTTCGTGCCGCCTGGTGGATGCCGGTGCCTGCAGGACATGGCAGCCCCGCCGACCGCCTGCCATTGGGGTCATTTTGGGTCATGCAAGCCGGCCTCCGTCGATGGGCAATGCAACGCCGGTGGTAAAGCCGGCGGCGTCGCTCAACAAGTACAGGACGGCTGCAGCGACTTCCTGCGGCGCGCCGAAACGCCCGGCAGGGATCCGCGAGCGAATGGCGGCCTCCCGTGCGCTGCGCGCCTGGCCTTCGCCCGCCAGCGAAAAGCTGGCTTCGGTCATCGGGCCATCGATGGTTCCGGGACACACGCAGTTGACCCGAATCTTTTCCGCTGCATGGTTGAGCGCGAGACTTCGCGCCAGAAGCACCACGGCGCCCTTCGACGCTGAATAGCCGGACAAGAAAGGCGAGCCCGCGAGTCCCGCCGTGGACGAGAACATGCAGATGGCGCCGTGGCCAATCTGCCGCATATGCGGCACGAAGGCCCGCGCGGCGAGCCAGGGGCCCTTGACGTTCACGGCAAAGAGCCGGTCCCATTCCTGCTCTTGCAGTTCGATGGCCGGTTTCGCCGGGCCGAGCATGCCGGCTGCCGGCACCAGCAACTCCACCGGGCCGAGTTCGCGCAGCGCTTGCGCCTCGGCACGCGCGATATCGGCGGCCGAGGACGCATCGCCCACGGCGCTCACGGCTCCCGGACAAGCGCGGGCCGTTTCAGCAAGGCCGGCCTCGTCGCGGTCGAACAGCAGGATGCGCGCCCCCTCGGCCGCCAGCGCCAACGCGGTGGCGCGGCCCAGGCCGCTGGCCGCGCCGGTGACCGCCGCGACCTTGTGGGCAAAGCGCGCATGCATCGGCCAGTCCTGCGCCGGCGTCAGCCCGTGGTGCGCGGCAGCACATGCCGGTATTGGATGAAGCCCGGGCGTTCAGCCACCTGGTCGTACAGCCGCATCGCCGTGGTATTGCTTTCGTGGGTCAGCCAGTACACGCGCGAGGCGCCTTTCTTGCGCGCCTCTTCGTAGACATGCCCGATCAGTTGCCGCGCACAGCCGAGTTGCCGCGCGGCCGGAGCCACATACAGGTCCTGCAGATAGCAGTAGTCGCCGGAGGTCCAGGTCGAGCGATGAAAAAGGTAGTGCACCAGCCCCACCACGCGCCCCTGCATCGACGCAACGGCACCGTGCATTGGCTCGTCCCGATGGCGCAGCCGTGACCAGGTGGTGGCCACCGCTGCATCGTCGAAACGCACCCCGTAGAACTGTTGGTAACCCTGCCACATCGAACGCCAGCCTTCAAAATCATGCTCTTCGAGCACACGCACTTGAGCGGAATCGGTCATGGCTTTGCATGGACGCCCCCATTGGCCAAGATCCATCTGCGGTGCTTTGACGAGCGNGAACGGGCGGCCGCCNCATATCCGCCCTGTCGTGCAGGGCGCTGCCCGCCGGCCCTGATCGAACCGGCTGACCGGCCCCTCATCGCCTTGCCGGACGGTNCATGCCCGGCCAAGCCATTCAGGTNNGGCCGGGCATGGTCTGACCGGTTTGCCATCACACCTTCCAATGAACCTGCGCAACCTTGGAGAGCGANCCCATCCTTTCTGTAAACGTTGGTTGATGTCTCTGTCTCGTGCGCCAGCCCTGCGCGGGCTGACNCACGCACCCGTTGCAGTACCCACGCCCGCGCGCCAGCAGCGCCCGGATCGNTCGTGCCACCTCGCTGGCCAGCGCCGCCACGGCCGCATTCACCGGTGGTCGCCGGGTCCGGTTCATTTCCTTTGCCTGGGGTGCCACCGGCCGGTGGCCTCGATCTGCGCGGCCAACTGTACGACAACGTCGTCGCACCCGAAGCGTCCGATGATCTGCGTGCCTACCGGGAGCATCTGCGCCGTCCAGTGCGTCGGCAGACTGGCTGCGGGTTGGCCCGAGGCATTGATGATGGCCAGGTGGCACGAATACCGTGCCATGCGCCGCCTGAAACTCCGGAAGTCGTCGCGCATCTCGAGCTCGCCCAGCGGTGCCGGCAATTGCACCAGCGCGGGCGTCATCAGGATGTCGAAATCGCCCAGGCAGTCGTCCATGAACCGGGCGATCGAATGGAATCGGTGGATGGCGGCGGCATACCGCGCCGCGCTGATGCTTCGCCCCTGCGCGTACCCGTCCATGGTGGACGGCTCCAGATCGGTGGGCCGCAATGAGCGCCCCAACATCTGCAAACGCGCATCGACCGACAACACGATGTTCACCCCCAGGACATCGGTATGCGCCTCCACGAAGCCGGCATAGTCGAAGTCCGCAGGCGGCGCGCCATCGATGACCTCGTGGCCCAGGGCGCGACAAAGACGGCGGTGGCGTCCACGGCCTCGACGCACTCCGGCGCGATGTCGATGCCCGCGAAAGCCGCGCGCCAGACCCCGATGCGCAGCCTGCGCGGCGCATCGCCGACCGCCGATCGAAGGCTGCGCGCAAGGGCCGGCGCGGCATAAGGCGCGCCCCTCTCGATGCCGGCCACGGCATCGATGGCCGCCGCCGTGTCCCGCACGGTGCGGCTGAGCACGCCATCGACGGCGAGACCGCCCCAGCCCTCGCCGCGCAGCGGACCCATCGGCACGACGCCGCGCGATGGCTTGAGCCCGAACAGGCCGCAGCAGGCCGCCGGGATGCGGATGGAGCCGCCCCCATCGCTGCCGTGCGCGATCGGCACGATGCCGGCGGCCACTGCTGCGGCTGCGCCGCCGCTGGAGCCTCCGGCGGAGCGCCCCCGATCCCAGGGATTGCGCGCCGGGCCGCCATTGCGCAGGGCTTCGGTGGTCGGTGCCATGCACAGTTCGGGCACGGTGGTCCGGGCAAAGGCAATGAAGCCGCCCGCCTCGAAACGCGCAACCAGGGTCGCATCTTGCGCATATCGCGTGTCCTCGAAAAGCCGCGAGCCGATGCTGGAGGGCAAGCGCCTGGACGCCAGGCCCGAATCCTTGAGCAGGAACGGGATGCCGCCGAACGCGCCTCGCGGGGCCCAGTCTTTCGCGCGCGCCAACGCCTCCTCGTAGCGTGGATAGGTCAGCGCGTTCAGGCCAGGCGCGCGCGCTGTCGCCAGGCGTATTGCGCATTCCATCAACTCCGCCGCGCTGACCTGGCCGTCCTTCATCAGCGCGGCCAGCGCGAGGCCATCGAGCGCTTCGTATTCGTCATCTTGCATCGGGAATCTCAAGGTCAAGGGGCGATGCCCCGGTTGGACAGGCACGCATCCGTCCAGGCCTGTGCGATCTCCGCGCCGCGCGCGAACCACACACCCGGGAAACTGCGCATCCACGCGATGAATTCACGCAGCAGCGCGATGCGCGACGGCCTGCCCATGACCTGGGGGTGCATGGTGATCGAGAACAGGCCGCCCCAGCGGTAGATCTCGCTGAATTCGTCCTGCCACACCGCCAGGATCTGCTCGTTCGACACGATCGTTCGCGGTGACTTGACGGAGAACAGCGCAAAAGGCGCGTCGTCCAGGCTCCAGTGCACCGGCAGTTCCACCGGGCCGCGCCGACCGTCGGCCAGAACATGGTGGTAGGGGTTGATCTGGTCCATCAGCGAGCTGTCATAGCGCAACCCGTGCTTGTCGATCAGCGCAATCAGGTTCAGGCTCGCCTCCCAGGCCGGCGATCGGTAGCCCAGAGGCTTGACGCCCACCGTGCGCTGCAGCGCTTGCAGGCCCTTGAGGAAGATCTCTTCCTCGCGCGCAGGGTCTTGCGGATCGACCCACTCATGCAGGTAGCCGTGGTGGCCGACCTCGTGCCCGTGCCGCAGGATCGACTCGACCCTGCCGGTATGGTGTTCTGCGGTCCACCCCGGCACGAAGAATGTCGCGGGCACGTCGGCCTCGTCGAGCGTCTCGATGATCCTGGGCACCCCCACCTTGGCGCCATAGGTGCCTTGGGAGAGAACGCCCAGGCGCTTGGCATTGGCGGGGTCGCGCGCGAGCCAGAGCGTCTCGGCGTCGAAGTCGAAGGCGAGCATGACGGCGCAGCGCGCGCCGTGCGGCCAGGCAACGGGGTCGTTCGGATGCATGCTGTCGTAGCTCCTCAGGAAACTTCGCTTGGCGCGGGGCCATGGGCGCGGCAGGTCAGCCATCCGCCGTCCACCGCGATCACCTGGCCCGTCACGAAGGCTGCGTCCGGGCTGCACAGAAAGGCGATGACCGAGGCGACATGCTCCGGCGTGCCGACAAATCCGAGCGGGGTCGATCCGGTCATGTTGCGCCGGTACTGCTCGTCATGGTCCAGCCAATGCGCAGTCATCGCAGTGCGAATCACGCCGGGCGCCACGGCGTTGACGCGGATGCCACGCCACGAGAGGTCCGCGACCAGTTGCCGCGTCAACTGGGATATGCCCCCCTTGGCCACCGCATAGGCTGCCGAGTTCGGATAGCCGATCTCGCCAAAAACGGAGGCCAGGTTCACGATGCTGCCGCCGTCGGACATGATCGCAAGCATGTCGCGCGTGAGCCGCAAGACAGCGCGAAGATTGACGCCGAGAATGCGGTCGATCGAGGCATCGTCGCTTGCGGTGAGGGCCTTCGAGCCACCGATGCCGGCATTGTTGACCAGGCAGTCCACGCGCCCGGCGCCGAAAGCGCGCGCGGCCGCCACCGTGCGTGCCGGCGCTTGCTCGGTGCCCAGGTCGATGGCCAGCGGCTCGACGCCGATGTCCGCGAGCGCATCGGTGCACAGGTCCACGGCCAGCACGCGCGCGCCTTCCCCGGCCAAGCGCACGGCCGTCGCGCGACCAATGCCGCTGTTGGCGCCGGTGACGACCACGGTGCGACCGGAAAACCTCATCGCGTTCCCTTTCCGAGATAAAACTCTTGCAGCGAAGCCAGGTCCACGCCCGGCCCGTTCACGCAGGAATGCGCGACCCGCCCTTCGCGCAGGATGTGCAGTTCGTCGGCCAGTTCGAGTGCCATGGCGACGTTCTGCTCCACCAGCAAGATCGAGATCCCGCGGCCGCGCAAGCCCCGGATGACTTCGGCGATTTCACCGACCACTTTCGGCGCCAGGGCTGATGAAGGTTCGTCCAGCAGCAGCATCCGTGGCCTGGCCAGCAGCGCGCGGCCAATGGCCAGCATCTGGCGCTCTCCGCCGGACAGCAGCCCTGCGAGGGCCTTGCGGCGCAGCGCCAGCCGCGGGAACAGCGCGTAGACCTGTTGCAGGTCGTCCCGCAGCCGGGCCTTCTCGCGCCGGCGGTGGTAGCCGCCCATCAGGATGTTTTCTTCCACCGACATGGCAGCAAAAACCTCCTTGCCTTGCGGCACGAGCACCAGCCCGCTGGACGCCATGCGGCAGGCCGGCACCTGGTCGATGCGCTGCCCTGCGAGGGTGATCTCGCCTGCGCTTGGCCGCACCAGACCGGCCAGCGTCTTGAGCGTGGTCGACTTGCCCGAGCCGTTGCCACCGAGAACGGCCACGAGGGCCCCATCGGAAACGCTGAACGACACGCCGTGCAGCACCTTGGTGCGTCCATAACCGGACTCGATGTTTCTGACCTCAAGCATGCGCCAGCCTTTCCCGCGCCGAGGTAGGCCTCGATGACGCGCGGGTCCGCCACCGCTTCCGACGGCTTGGCGTCCGCAATCTTTTCGCCGTAGTCCAGCACCACTACGCGGTCGCACACCGTTTGCACGACCCGCATCACATGCTCGGCCAGCAGCACCGTTACGCCGTGATCGGTGCGCATGCGCCCGATGACCTCGATCAGGCGCTCGACCATCGGCGGCGAGAGTCCGGCCGCAGGCTCGTCCAGCACGAACACCCGGGGCCGCGTGCACAGTCCGCGCGCCAATTCCACCATCCGTTGCTGGCCGATGGACAAGGCGGTCGCAGGCTCATCGACGAAGCGTTCGAGTCCGAACAGCCGCAGCATCTCGATGGCGCGGCCGCGCGCTTGCGCGTCATCGCGCCGCGCCGACGCCATGCGCAGCACGGATGCGCAGTAGCCGCTGCCCAGTCCCGGCTGCATCGCCAACGCCAGGTTCTGGCCCACGGTCAGGCTGGGAAACGAGCGCAGCATCTGGAACGTGCGCGCCACACCCAGCCGGGCGATGCGCCAAGGCGCCATGCCTGTCAGACAGATGTCGCCCATATGGATCGCACCGGCGGTCGGCGCGCATTCGCCGGTGGCCAGATTGACCAGCGTCGACTTGCCGGACCCGTTCGGGCCGATCAGCCCCAGGATCTCGCCTTGCCGGACCTGAAAGCTGATCGCATTGACCGCGACCAGTCCGCCAAAGTGCTTGCTGACGGCATCGAAACGCAGCAAGGGCGGGGTCATCTGCGCTTCCTTGACATCCAGGCGCCGACCACGCCCTGCGGCAGCGCGATGACCATCACGATCATCAGCAAGCCGAAGATGATCAGTCGGTAGTTGGCGGCAAAGCTCAGCCATTCCGGCAGCACGGTCAAGACCACCGCGCCCAGCAGCGGGCCCCACAGCGTGCCGCGCCCGCCGACGACGACCATGGCAACGATCAGGGCCGAGGTCATGATGGTGTAGTCGTTGGGCGTGACACCGCGGATGTGAAAGGCGGCCAGCACGCCTGCCGCCCCCGCGATGGCGGCGGCGATGACGAAGGCCCCGAGCTTTGCCGCCGTGGTGTCGAGCCCGATGGCGCGCGCCAGCGTTTCGTCGTCGCGCAGCGCCTGCCAGGTTTGCCCCAGGCGCGAATGCGTCAGCAGCCAACTGACCAGCACAGCCGCGAGGCTGACGACGAGTGCGAGGCAGTAGAAACGGGCCATGGTCTCGAAGCCGGCAATCGGCTGGATCGAAATGCCGTTCTGACCGCCGGTCAGGGATGTCCATTGGGTCAGGCCGAGATAGACGATGGTCTGGAAGGCGATCGTCACGATCGAAAGAAAATGCCCGCGCAAACGCAGCGCCGGCAAGCCCAGCAGCAGACCGCAGACAGCGGCGACCGCGATGCCTGCGGGCAAACCGCTCCAGAACCCGGCGCCGAAGTCGCGCTGCGCGATGGCGGCCGTGTAGGCGCCGATCCCGAAGAATGCGGCATGCGCAAAGGAGAACTGGCCCGCCCAGCCCAGCACCAGATCCAGGCTGACGGCGAGCATGGCGTAGATGAAGATCGTCACGCCCACGCTGAGCACGTAGCCGTCGGCAGCGAACGCCGGCAGCAGCAGGGCCGACAGGGCGAGAGCGCCGATGGCAATGGCAAGCGGCTTGCGCATCAGGACCGCTCCGTGGATTGGCCGAACAGGCCTTGCGGGCGCAGCAGGAGCATCAGGATCACGAGGAAGAACCCGGCCATGTCGCGCATGCCATTGCCGATGTAGCCCGAGACCAGTGCCTCGATGATGCCGAGCGCCAAGCCCGCGACGACCGCGCCGCCGACACTGCCCATGCCCGCCAAAATGATGGCCGTGAAAGCCTTCATGACCAGCATCGCGCCGTTGCCGGGCTGCACCAGGAAGACGCCGGACATCAGCGCGCCTGCCAGGCCCGCCAGCGCTGCGGACACCGCGAAGGTCACGAGCGCCACGAAGCGCACGTTCACGCCGGCGATTTGCGCCACCGTCGGGTGCTGCGCCATCGCGCGCAGCGCGCGGCCGGTCCAAGTGCAGCGCAGCAGCAGAAACAGCGCGAGCACGACCAGCGCCGCCAGCGCCACGATCAGCACGCGCTGGCCGGTCAGGAACACCGGCCCGATCTGCACCGGCACCCCGGCCAGGTCCGACCTGAGCGCCATCGGCTCGGCGCCGAAGGCGACCAGCGCGCCATTTTGCAGCAGCGCCGACAGGCCGAAAGAGGCAATGATGCTGCTGCTGTGGTCGCGCCCCGTCAGCGGGCGGAATATCGTGCGCTCCACCAGCAGACCGAACAGCGCCAGACACATGACCGCGAACAGCAGGGTCGGCACGAGGGAAAGTCCGAACAGGCTGGATGCGGCGACCGCCGCATAGCCGCCCAGCATGTAGAACTCGCCGTGCGCGAAGTTGTAGATGTGCAAGGTGCTGATCACCAGCGTCAGGCCAGCGGCCACCAGCATGTAGCTGGCGCCCGTGACCAGTCCATTGGCGAGGAACTGCGCCAAAAGGCCCGATGACTCCATGCTCTTGCGCCCAGGGCCTCAGTCGAAGGGCAGCCAGACGCGCTTGCCGTTGCGGACGATCGCCAGCCCGATCCTGAAGGTCGATCCACCCTTCGCATCGAACTTGACCATGGTGTTGGCCGGGCCCTGGACCAGCGGCACGTCGCTCATCTTGATCAACTCGGCGCGCACCTGTTCTCCGTCGAGTTTCGCGGCGCGGCGCGCGGCCTCGATGAGCAGGTGCATCGAGTCGTAGCCGAGCGCAGTAAAGACATCGGGCTCTTTCTTGTAGCGCTCGCGGAACATCCTGGTGAACTTCTGGCCGAATTCATTCGGCGTGGACGGCTCGAACATGGACGAGACGGCGAAGCCCTCCGACGCATTGCCCGTGAGCTGGATCAGTTTGTCGCTCATCATCGAGCCCGATCCGACGAGTTGCGTCTTGAGGCCGACTTCGGCTGCCTGGCGGATCACCTGCACCCCGGCATCCATCAGTCCCGCAAGATAGATCGCCTCGGGCTGCCTGGCGCGCACCTTGGTCAGCACCGAATAGAAGTCGCGCTCGTCGGTGTTGTAGATTTCCTCCGCCACGACCTGCCCGCCGAACCGCGGGATGTCCTTGCGCATCTGCTCGGCCAGGGACATGCCGTAGGGTGAGTTTTCATAGATCACGGCGACCTTTTTCGCCTTGAGCTTTTGCACGATGTCGCGCGCCGACTGCTCGCCCTGTTCGATGCTGCCAGGGAAAGCGCGGAAGAACCACGGGTCGCCCGGCGTGTTGGCGTCCGTGGCGGACACGGAAGTGGAGCCGCCGGAGACCACGGGAACCTTGAACTCCCTGGCGACCTTGGTCGCGGCAATCGCCGCCGCGCTGATATAGGAGCCGCTGATGCCAATGACCTTGTTCGACTCCACCAGCCTGCGCGCGCCGGTCACGGCCTTGGTGGTGAGCCCTTCGTCGTCTTCCTCGAACAGTTGCACCTTCTTGCCCTTGACTCCGCCCTGCGCATTCGCTTCCTCGGCCGCGAGCCGCATGCCTTCAACGATGGATGTGCCGGAAAGCGCAGCCGGACCCGTCAGCGGAAGCAGCACGCCAAACCGCACCGTGTCCTGGGCCAGCGCGGACGACGGCATCCATGCCGCTGCGGACAAGGCCAGCAGGGCCTGGGGGATGAACGAAGTTTTCATGCCATCGACTCCTTGGGTTGATGAAGCGGCGCAAGCACAAAGGCACTTGTTTCGTGTCTGACTTAGGTCGTAATGTATCGATTAGCAATACTTTAATATCTATTGGTAATCTTAGATGTATTTTTCTCATTAGTCAAGTATCAAAGATCAGAGGCATGGCGTAGCATCGGACAGGCGGGCACAGGCGCCGCGACACATGAAGGAGCAGTTTTTGGGTTCGGATAACTTGTTCGTGCAATCGCTTGCCAAAGGCATTGGATTGCTGGAAGCCCTGGGAGCGCGCCCCGGTGCCCTGAGCCTGACCGACTTGGCCGACCTGACGGGAATGGATCGCAGCACGACGCAGCGCATGACGCATACGCTGGTGCAGTTGGGCTATATCGAGAAGGGCGCCAACGGCCGCGGCTTCGTGCCGGGCCGCAAGATCCTCGATCGCACCTTCGACTACCTCAGCCACAACCTGCTGATCGAACGGGCGAGCCCGATCCTGACAGACCTGCAGCGCGAGGCCGGCGAGCGCGTGGACCTGAGCCTGTTCGACGACCTGTCCATCATTTACGCTTGGCGGCGCCAGACGAAGCGGCAGACCTTCTTTGCCACGCTGGTGGGACGCCGGATCCCGTGCTATTGCTCGTCAGGGGGAAGGGCGATCATGTCGCACCTGCCGCAGCAGCGCGTCGACGACATCCTTGCGCGTTCGACGCTGCGACCGATCACGCCCAAGACCGAGACCGATGTGGCGGTCATCAAGCGCCGTATCGCACAGGCGCGGGAGTCGAATTACGCGCTGGCCCTGGAGGAAACACTGCTGGGCGAAATCGCGGTGGGCTGCGCGATCCTCGACCATGACCGGCAGCCGATGGCCGCGCTGCACATCGCCGGATCGCTGTCAGAGTGGACTGTGGAGGCCTTCGTCCAGCGCTTCACGCCGTTGGCCATCGAAGCGGCGCGTGCGCTCGGCGGCGGCATACCGCGTTAAGGCCGGCGCCAACACCGCCAGCATCTGGCTGCAGGCATGGTCTGACGTTGCTGCGTTGCAGCGNCCGCGCGTTGCATGGCCGGCACGGTCCATCGCCTTTGACAGCCAATGCTTATACTTGCCCGGCAGTCTTGCTCCCCGCCGCCCGCCGCTCTTGCCCACCCTTGCCGCCCTCTTGCCGCCTTCATACTGCCGGCACCGGGGTCCGGCCTGCCAGGGGCCCCTGCCATTCAACGCTGAGCCCGCTTCGGCCCGTCCCTTGGCGGGTTGTTCGTCGCCTCCGGTTCCCGATTCATGAACCCCTCTCCTGCCCGTGGCGCCACTCCTGCCGCCTCGCCGGTGATCGCGCCGCTGTCGAGCCTGGCCGGTTTCGACCCCCGCCTGGTGCCGGTGCGCTGCGTGGATGCGCATCTGCCGGTGGTGCCGCCAGAGGCGCAGACGCCCCAGGCGCTGCGTGCGCGTTTTGCCAATCCGCCGCCGTGGGAACCCGAGGTGGTGCTGGAGCGGAAATTCATCGAACGCGCGCCGGCACGGGCCTCGGTGCTGCTGGCCATCGTGCTGCGCGAGCAGCCCATGGTGCTGCTGACCGAGCGCACGGCGCATCTGTCCACGCATTCGGGGCAGGTGGCTTTTCCCGGCGGCCGGGCCGACCCGCAAGATGCGTCTGCCACCGACACGGCTTTGCGCGAGGCGCAGGAAGAAGTCGGGCTCGAGCCCGGGTTCGTCGAGGTGCTGGGCACCCTGTCCACCTATCTGACCGGGTCGGCCTTCATCATCACCCCGGTGGTGGGGCTGGTGCAGCCGGGCTGTGTGCTCCGGCCCAATCCCTGCGAAGTGGCACAACTGTTCGAGGTGCCGCTGGCCTTTTTGCTCGACCCGGCCAACCACCGGCGCCATGTGTTCGATCGTGATGGCGTGCGCCGGGAATGGTTTTCCATGCCCTATCAGGACGGCGACAAAAACCACTACATCTGGGGAGCCACCGCCGGCATGTTGCGCAATTTCTATCGCTTCATGCGGGCATGACGCTGCTGGCGTGCGCGCCAGGGCATGGACCATCCATCGGTATCATTGCCCCCATGAGTTTCTTTGCCATCTTGTTTGCGCTGCTGATCGAGCAGGCCCGTCCGCTGGCACGCAGCAATCCGATTCACGCCGGTCTGCGCGCCTGGGCCTTGTCGGTGAGCCGCAACTTCGATACCGGCAAACCGCAGCATGGTTGGCTGGCATGGTGCCTGGCCGTGCTGGTGCCGGCCTTCGCGACGCTGGCCATGCATTGGCTTTTGCTGTGGGGGCCGGGCTGGCCGTTTGCGATGCTGTGGAGCGTGGCGGTGCTGTACGTCACGCTCGGGTTTCGGCAGTTCAGTCACCATTTCACGGGCATTCGCGATGCGCTCGAAGGGGGCGACGAGGACGATGCCCGCGCGCGCCTGGCGCACTGGCAGCAGGTCGATGTGGGCCTGCTGCCCAGGCGCGAGATCGTGCGCCATGTGATCGAGTACTCGGTGCTGGCGGCGCACCGGCATGTGTTTGGCGTGCTCGCCTGGTTCTCGGTGCTGGCGGCGCTCGGCCTGGGGCCGACGGGCGCGGTGCTGTACCGGCTGTCGGAGTTCGTCGCGCGCCACTGGCATCCCCGGCCGCGCATGGGGCCGGCTCTGGCCAGTGCGTCGCTGCAACAGGCTTCGGCCCGGGCCTGGACGGTGATCGACTGGCTGCCGGCCCGCCTCACGGCGCTGAGCTTTGCCGTGGTGGGCAGTTTCGAGGAGGCCATCGAGGGCTGGCGCTTTCACGCGCAGCGCTTTCCGAACGACAACGACGGCGTGGTGCTGGCGGCCACCGCCGGGGCCATCGATGTGCGTCTTGGTGGCGCGGCATTGAAGGCGCACGCCGGGATGCGCACTTCGCAGGGGCTGGAGATCGATTCCGACATGGATGACAGCGATGCCACCCCGGGCCGCGAGCCCGAAGTGGGCCACCTGCGCAGCGTGGTCGGCCTGGTATGGCGCTCGGTGGTGGTCTGGATGCTGTTGCTGGCCTTGCTCACGCTGGCGCGCCTGCTCGGCTGAGCCGGCGCGGGTCGGCTCGTCAGTAGCGCGTGTGGCTCAGTTCGGCGAACAAGTCGCTGTAAATCTTGTGGCGTATGGCGCTGGCACCATCTGCGCCAGCGCCTTTCTTGACGGCCTCCAGGACGCCGCAGCCCGGCTCGTGCAAATGCGTGCAGTTGTAGAACTTGCAATGGCCGGCATGTGCGGCGATGTCGGGCATGCAGGCGGCCAGTTGCATCGGAGCAATGTGCTGCAGGCCGAACTCCTGGAAACCCGGCGAGTCGATCAGCGCGCTGGTGCGCGCCTGATCGATCCAGTACCAGTGGGTGCTGGTGGTGGTGTGCCGGCCGGAGTTCAGCGCCTGGGATAGCGCGCCGGTCAGCACGGCGGCGCCCGGCACCAGCAGATTGATCAGCGTGCTCTTGCCCGAGCCCGAGGGGCCCAGTACCAGCGTGGTCTTGGCGGTCAGTTGCTGCATCAGCGCGGCCCGATCCACAGCGCTGGACAGGGCCAGCGACAAAGGCAGCACGCCATAGTGCTGGCCGGCGCCCATGCGGCGATAAGGCAGCAGGCGCTCCCAGGCCCGCGCGAAGGATTCGGCCAGGTCGCTCTTGTTCAGCGCAATCAGCGGCCTGATGCCCGCCGCCTCGGCGGCGATCAGCGCGCGCGCCAGTTGGCTTTCGGAAAACACCGGCTCGGCGGCAATCAGGATCAGCACCTGATCGAGGTTGGCCGCGAACGATTTGGTGCGGATCGTGTCCTGGCGGTAAAAGAGGTTGCGCCGCTGCAGCACCTTCTCGATGCTGCCCGCTGCGCCCTGACCGGGCGGTGCTGCCTGCCACAGCACATGGTCGCCGACCACGGCCTGGCTCTTCTTGCCACGGGGGTGGCAGATGCGGCGCTCGCCGTCGGGCGTTTCCACCATGCAGTGGCGCCCATGGCTGGCGACCACGGTGCCCTCGATCAGGGCGCTGCGTTCAGCCATGGTGTCTGCGCTTGGGCCATGCGGTCATGCACTCAGGCCATCAGCGCATCGAACCGGGCGGCGCAATCGAAGTCGGTGGCCGAGATGCCGCGCACATCGTGCGTGTTCAGCCGCACCACGCAGCGGTCGTAGTGCACCGACAGATCGGGGTGGTGGTCCTGGGCATGGACGATGAAGGCCAGCGCGTTCACGAACGCGATGGTTTCGTAGTAGCTGGCGAAGTGGTAGGTCTTCTGCAGCGCCACGTCGGCGCCATCGCCGCTCAGGCGCCAGCCCTGGAGTTGGGCCAGCCGGGCGACGACCTCGGTCGCAGTCAGCGCGCGGCGGGCCGGCGCAGCTTCGTCTTGGGTCTTCGGCATGGCGCTCATCAGCCGTTGCCGGCAGGTATGCGCGCCAGCCTCTCGGCAGCGGGTGGATGCGAATAGTGGAACTGCACATACACCGGATCGGGCGTGAGCGTGGCGGCGCTGCCCTCGTACAGCTTGAGCAGCGCCGATGACAGATCAGCGCCGCTGGCCTGGGCCACGGCATAGGCATCGGCCTGGAATTCATGGCGGCGCGACAGTTGCGCGAGCAGCGGCGCCATAAAGAAAGTGAACACCGGCACCACCAGCAGGAACAGCAGCAAAGCCAGCGCATCATTGGGCGCGGCGGCCAGCGCAGGGCCCAACGCGATGCCCGGGCGCACGCCCAGCCCGATGTAGAACCACATTTGGCCCGAGAGCCAGCCCAGCAAGGCAAAGCCCGCCAGGCTCAGCGCCGACATGAGTGCGATGCGCCAGGTGATGTGGCGGTGCTTGAAATGCCCCAATTCATGGGCCAGCACCGCCTGCACCTCGCCCGGTGTCAACTGCTGCAGCAGCGTGTCGTGGAACACCACGCGCCTGGCGGCGCCGAATCCGGTGAAGTAGGCATTGGCATGGGCGCTGCGGCGGCTGCCATCCATCACGAACAGGCCCTTGGCCGAAAAGCCGCAGCGCTGCATCAATGCGCTCACGCCAGCCTGGAGCGCCGGGTCTTGCAGCGGCCGGAACTCGTTGAACAACGGGGCGATGAAGGTCGGATAGACCAGCATCAGCAGCAGTTGCAAGCCCATCCACAAGCCCCAGGCCCAGAGCCACCACAGCGGGCCTGCGGCAGCCATCAGCCACAGGATCAGCGCCGCGATCGGCAGACCGATGAGCACCCCCAGCAGCAGCCCCTTGAGCGCATCGACCAGCCACAGGCGCAGCGTCATCCGGTTGAAGCCAAAGCGCTGCTCGAGCGCAAAGATCCGGTACAGCGACAGGGGCAGGTCGATCAGGCCGCCGATGGCGGCGAAGGCCAGCAGCAAGGCCAGTTGCTGCAGCAGCCCCGCGCCGGAGACGGCCAGCAGCGCCTGGTTCAGCGCATCCAGGCCGCCCAGCAGGGTCCAGCCCAGCACGGCGACGGCGCCCAGGGCCATCTCCAGCACCCCCAGCCGCGCCTTGGCGATGGTGTAGTCCGCCGCCTTCTGGTGCGTGGCCAATGCGATGCGCCCGGCAAACCGTGCCGGCACCTCGGCGCGGTGGCGCGCCACATACCGTATCTGGCGCGTGACGAGCCAGAATTTGAGCGCCAGACCCAGCACCAACGCAACGGCAAAGGCCAGTGTGAGCCCTATGGCGGGGGAAAGGTCTTCGAGGGCGAACATGTGGGGCGAGTGTAGCCTGCCTGTTTTACCAGGGGTGCGCTGGGGGCAGGTCTGCGCCGACCAGCGCCAACGCGCGCCCCGGCCAACGCATCAAGCCAAGCCAAGCCATCGGCGACAATGCGCGCCATGCCAGAAACCACCCCCCCCAGCCCGTGCACGCTTGCAAAATCCGACCAG
>G312J29652_10000067_pt1 | contig 19708 bp, 20 predicted proteins | sample EareggfetidaYelm_FD_29652 | JGI IMG/M metagenome (IMG submission 29652) | reverse complement strand
AACCCCCGGACCTGGTCATTGCCCACCGGGCCCAGGTACACGCGCTTGAACATCCACAGCGTGTAGGCGGCGCCCAGGACCAGTGCCGTGGCGGCCGCCAGGCCGATCCAGAAGTTGGTCTTGACGGCGGCCAGAATCACCATCCATTCGCCGACGAAACCGGCCGTGCCCGGCAGTCCGCAATTGGCCATCGCAAACAGCAGCGCGAAGGCGGTGAAATTGGGCATGCGGTTGACCACGCCGCCGTAGGCCGCGATGTCGCGCGAATGCACGCGGTCGTACAAGACGCCGATCGACAGGAACATCGCGGCCGAGACGAAGCCATGCGCAATCATCTGCACCAGGCCCCCGGCCACACCCAATTCATTGAAGATGAAAAAGCCCAGCGTCACAAAGCCCATGTGGGCCACCGATGAATAGGCCACCAGTTTTTTCATGTCCTTTTGCACCAGCGCCACCAGCCCCACATAGATCACCGCGATCAGCGACAGCGCGATCATCAGCCAGGCCCATTCGCGCGCCGCATCGGGGGTAATCGGCAGCGAGAAGCGCAAAAAGCCGTAGGCGCCCAGCTTGAGCATGATGGCCGCCAGCACCGCAGAGCCCCGGTGGGCGCTTCGACGTGAACGTCCGGCAACCAGGTGTGCACCGGCCACATCGGCACCTTCACCGCAAAGGCGGCAAAGAAGGCAAAGAACAGCAGGCTCTGGGCGGTGCTGCCCAATGGCAGTTGCTGCCAGGTGGCGATATCGACGCTGCCTCCGGACTGGTTGTACAGATAGATCAGCGCGATCAGCATCAGCAGCGAGCCGAGCAGCGTATACAGAAAGAACTTGAATGCCGCGTAGATTTTGTTCGGCCCGCCCCAGATGCCGATGATCAGGTACATCGGTATCAGCGTGGCCTCGAAAAACACGTAAAACAAAATCCCGTCGAGCGCGCTGAACACGCCGATCATCAGGCCCGACAGGATCAGGAACGCGCCCATGTACTGGTTCACCCGCTCGGTGATGGCCTGCCAGGAGGCGATCACCACGATCACGGTGGTGAAGGCCGTCAGCGGCACAAACCAGAACGAGATGCCATCGACCCCCAGGTGGTAGTGCACATTGAAGCGCTCGATCCAGGCCGTTTTCTCGACAAACTGCATCGCCGCAGTGCCCGGTTGGAAGCCCTGGTACAGGGGCAGCGTGACCAGCAAACCGAGCACGGCCCCGAGCAGGGCCAGCCAGCGCACGGAGTGGGCATGCTCGTCGCGCCCCATGGCGAGCAGCAATACGCCGAAGGCCACCGGGATCCAGATGGCAAGACTCAACAGACCCATTTTTCTTCTTCTCCTACTTGTTGAGCCAGACGAAGTACGTCATCAGGACGAAGACACCCAGGATCATCACCAGCGCGTAGTGATGAATGAAGCCCGACTGCAACCAGCGCACCGCGCCTGCGATCGAGCGCACCAGTTTCCAGGAGCCGTTGACCAGCACCCCGTCGATGATGGCCTGATCGCCGCCTTGCCACAAACCGCGCCCCAGTGCCCTGGCCGCGCGGGCCAGGATGCGCTCGTTGAACCAGTCGAGGTAATACTTGTTTTCCAGCAAGCGGTAGAGCGGCAGGACCCGGGCCTCGATCGCAGCGGGCAGCGCAGGACGGAGCAGGTACATGTAGTACGCCAGCGCAACCCCGGCCAGTGCCAGCCAGAAAGGCGCTGTCTGCAAGCCATGCCAGGCCATGGCCCAGGCGCCGTGGAACTGCCCGGCCAGATCTGCCATCGACGGGTGCTTGGCGGCATCGACAACGATCGCATCGCCAAAAAAGTCGCCGAACAGCATCGGCCCGATGAAGATGAACCCTGCCAGCACCGAAGGAAGCGCCAGCAGCACCAGGGGCAGCGTCACCACCCACGGGGACTCGTGCGGCGGCGCGTGTGCTCCATGGCCATGGTGCGCGCCGTGCTGCGCATCCGGGTTCTGCGCGTAACGCTCCGGGCCATGAAAGACCAGGAAGTACATGCGCAGCGAATAGAAAGCGGTCACGAACACGCCCGCCAGCACCGCGAAATGCGCAAACCCCGCCGCCGGCAAGTGGCTGGAATGGACGGCTTCGATGATGCTGTCCTTGGAGTAAAAGCCCGAGAACAAGGGCGTGCCGATCAAGGCCAGCGAGCCCAGCAGCGAGGTGATCCAGGTGATGGGCATGTGTTTGCGCAGCCCGCCCATCCAGCGGATGTCCTGGTTGTGGTGCACGCCCATGATCACCGAGCCGGCGCCCAGGAACAGCAGGGCCTTGAAAAAGGCATGGGTCATCAGGTGAAACAGCGCCACCGAATAGGCCGAAGCCCCCAGGGCCACCGTCATATAGCCCAGTTGCGACAGCGTGGAATAAGCCACCACCCGCTTGATGTCGTTCTGGATGATGCCCAGAAAACCCATGAACAAGGCCGTGATGGCGCCGATGACCAGGATGAAGTTGAGCGCCGCGTCCGACAGCTCGAACAGGGGTGACATGCGCGCCACCATGAAGATGCCGGCCGTCACCATCGTGGCCGCGTGGATCAGCGCGGAAATCGGCGTCGGGCCTTCCATTGAATCGGGCAGCCAGACATGCAGCGGAAACTGCGCGCTCTTGCCCATCGCGCCGATGAACAGGCAGATGCAGATCACGGTGATCAGCATCCAGTCCGTGCCGGGCAAGAGCAGGGCGCCGAATTGGCCCGACTTGGCGAAGGCAAAGAGTTCCGCGTAGTTCAGCGTGCCGGCATGGGCCGCAATCAGGCCAATGCCCAGAATGAAGCCCAGGTCGCCGACCCGGTTGACCAGGAAGGCTTTCAGGTTGGCAAAGACCGCCGAGGGCTTGTTGAACCAGAAACCGATCAGCAGGTACGAGATCAGGCCCACCGCCTCCCAGCCAAAGAACAGTTGCAGCAGGTTGTTGCTCATCACCAGCATCAGCATGGCGAAGGTGAACAGCGAGATGTAGCAGAAAAAGCGGTTGTAGCCTTCGTCCTCCCGCATGTAGCCGATGGTGTAGATGTGCACCATCAGCGAGACGAAGCTGACCACCACCATCATCATCGCGGTCAGGCTGTCGACCAGAAAACCGATTTCCATCTTCAGGCCGCCGAGCAGCATCCAGGTGTAGATCGTCCCGTCGAAATGGTCGCCGTCCAGCGTCACGCGGTACAGCGTCATGGCCGATAGCACGAACGAAATCAGCACCCCCGCGATGGTCAGGCTGTGGCACAGGCGGCGGCCGATCCGGTTGCCGCCGAGGGTGGTGCCGAAGATGCCGGCCAGCGCGGCGCCCGCCAGCGGCGCCAGCGCAGCCGCCAGCAATGTGGAAGCAGGGAGGGTTTGACACATTTTTGGAAACCTTGGGGGATTGCGCGTGGCCCGTCAGCCTTTGAGGGTGTTGAGGTCTTCCGCGTCGATGCTGGAATGGTTGCGCATCAGCAGCACCAGGATGGCCAGGCCGATGGCCGATTCGGCGGCGGCCACCGTCATGATGAAGAACACGAACACCTGCCCGTGCATGTCGCCCAGGTAATGGGAGAACGCGACGAAGTTGGTGTTGACCGCCAGCAGCATCAGTTCGATCGCCATCAGCAGCACGATCAGGTTCTTGCGGTTCAGGAAGATCCCTGTCACCGCCAGCGCGAACAGCATCGCCCCCAGCACGAGGAAATGGCCCAAGGTCAGCGTCATGCTTTTTTCTCCCCGGCCACGGGCGTGGCCGGCATTGGCGCCGGGGCCTTGCGGGTGGCCGCCATCCGGACCAGTTCCAGCCTGTCGCTGGCGCGCACGCGGATTTGCGCCGCCGCATCGATGGCCTTGCTGTCCTTGCGCTGGCGCAGCGTCAGCGCAATCGCGGCAATCATCGCCACCAGCAGGATCACCGCCGCGATTTCCACCGGGAACAGGTATTCGGTGTACAGCAGTTTGCCCAGGGCCTTGCTGTTCGAGTACGCGAGCAACTGCCCGGCTGCATCATCGGCAATGGCCACACCGGCCTTGGGCTCGTCCGTGGCCCGAAAGCCTCCCATCAGCACGGCCGCCATTTCCAGCGCAATCAGCGCGCCCACGCTGGCGGCCAGCGGAAAATGCTTCCAGAAGCCCCGGCGCAAGCTGTCGATGTGGATGTCGAGCATCATCACCACGAACAAGAACAGCACCATCACCGCGCCGAGGTACACCAGCACCAGCGTGATCGCCAGGAATTCGGCCTTGAGCAGCAACCAGACGGCGGCGGCCTGCGAGAAGGCCAAAATCAGGTACAGCACCGCATGCACCGGGTTGCGCGCAGTGATCACCCGGAAGGCGGCAAACAGCAGCACGACCGAGAAAAGGTAGAAGAAACCAGTCTTGGCGTCCATGGATCGGGCCTTTGTCGGAACTCAGCGGTACTTGGCATCGGCCGCCCGGGCGGCCGCAATCTCGGCCTCGTAGCGGTCGCCCACGGCCAGCAGCATGTCCTTCGTGAAGTACAGGTCGCCACGCTTTTCGCCGTGGTATTCAAAGATATGGGTCTCGACGATGGAGTCGACCGGGCAGCTTTCTTCGCAAAAGCCGCAGAAGATGCACTTGGTCAGATCGATGTCGTAGCGCGTGGTGCGGCGCGAGCCGTCAGCGCGCAGTTCCGATTCGATGGTGATCGCCAGCGCCGGGCACACGGCCTCGCACAGCTTGCAGGCGATGCAGCGCTCCTCGCCGTTGTCGTAGCGGCGCAGCGCATGCAGCCCGCGAAAGCGCGGCGAGAGCGGGGTCTTTTCTTCCGGGAACTGCACCGTCACCTTGCGGCGAAAGGCATGGCGCCCGGTCAGGGCCATGCCCTTGAACAGTTCCACGAGCATGAAGCTCTTGAAGAAGTCCTTGAACGAAAAAGGCGCAGCAGCAACGGCCGTCATTTGTGTTCCCCGCTTATTTCCAGATATTCCAGGGCGAGAGCAACCACCCGCCGGCGATGAGCAGGCAGGCCAGCGTGACCGGGATGAAGATCTTCCAGCCCAGGCGCATGATCTGGTCGTAGCGGAACCTGGGGAAGGTGGCGCGAATCCAGATGAACATCGACACCACCAGGCAGGTCTTGATCCCGAGCCAGATCCAGCCGGGAATCCAGTGCAACGAGGCGCTGTCCACGGGCGGCAGCCAGCCGCCGAGGAACATCAGCGCCGCCAGTATCGACACCAGCCACATGCTGGCGTATTCGGCCAGGAAGAAGATGGCAAAGCCCATGCCGGAATACTCCACCATGTGACCGGCAACGATCTCCGCCTCGCCTTCCACCACGTCAAACGGATGGCGGTTGGTTTCGGCCACGCCCGAGATCAGATAGACCAGGAAAACCGGCAGCAGCGGCAGCCAGTTCCACGACAAAAAGCCGATGCCATTGGCCGCCGCCACGCCACGCCCCTGCGCCAGCACGATCTCGGTCAGGTTCATGCTGCCCGAGACCATGATCACGATCAGCAGGCAAAAGCCCATCGCGATTTCATAGCTCACCATCTGCGCCGAAGCGCGCAGCGCGCCCAAGAACGCATATTTGGAGTTCGATGCCCAGCCGGCAATGATCACGCCGTAGACCTCGATCGACGTGATCGCCATCACCAGCAGCAGGCCCGCGTTGACATTGGCCAGCGCCACATCGGGGCCAAAGGGAATCACCACCCAGGCGGCCAGCGCCGGCATGATGGCCATCACCGGCCCGAGCACGAACAAGCCCCGGCTGGCCGCCGTGGGCTGGATGATTTCCTTGGTCAGCAGTTTCAGGGCATCGGCGATGGGCTGGAGCAGACCCCAGGGGCCGACGCGGTTGGGGCCATGGCGCACCTGCATGAAACCCAGCAGCTTGCGCTCCCACAGCGTCAGATAAGCCACGGCGCCCATCAACGGGATCAGCAGGGCAACGATCTTGAGCAAGATCCACAGCACCGGCCAGACCATGCCCGTCCACCAGCCCCCGGGCAGCAGTTGCAGGCCCGCTTGGTAGAGCGCGTCGATCATGCGGTCACCCCTGCGCCGGCGGCCATGCGCGCATCCGCCGTCAGTTGCAGCGACCTGGCGCGGCGCACCAGAGCGTCGAGTTGATAGATGCTGGCCACCACCGGCTCGCCGGCGCGCGCCGGCGGTTCGGCGCCTGCGGCGTCCATCGCATGCACGGCGTTCACGGCGTTCGATAGCCGCTGCGCCGGCACCTGCGTCAGGCTGCCCGCAGGCGCATCGGTGGCGCGGGCCAGCACCTGCTGCGAGTTCTCGAAAGCCACATCGTCGAGCCCCAGCAGATTGGCCAGCACGCGCAGCACCTTCCAGGCCGCCCGGGTCTCGCCCAGGGGGCGCACCACTGCATGGAAACTTTGCAAGCGCCCTTCGGCATTGGTGAAACTGCCCGAGGTCTCGGTGAAAGGAGCGATGGGCAGCAGCACATCACAAAATTGCATGTTCGCCTTGAACGGGCTCAGGCTCACCACCATCGAGGCCGCCGCCAAGGCCGTGGCCGCCTGCGCACCGGCGGCCGAGTCGTAGACCGGTTCGGTGTTGAGCAACAAGGCCGCCTGCAAACCACCGGCGAGCATTTGACCGGCATGCAGACCGCCATGGAGAGGGTAAGCGCCGACCCACTGCGCGCCCACGGTGTTGGCCGCCTCGGTGAGGTAGCCGACCGTGGCCCCGGTGTGCTCGCCAATCCAGTTGGCCAGCGCCAGCAGCCGGCTGGCCTGGGCATGGTGCGCAGCGGCGTTGCCGAGCAGCACGGCCTTGTGCTCGGCCGGGTCCAGCAGCGAGCGCGCAATGGCCATGGCCGCCGCGTCGGTGGCCACGGCCCCTTGCGGCGCCGCAAGGCCCTTGTGCCGTGCAATCGCTGCCGCAATGGCGGCCAGCGTCTGCGGCCACTGGCGGGCTGGCTGCGCGACGAACGGCGCCACCGGCAACGCCCAATCGCGCGCCGCCGAGCCCAGCGCGCTGACCTGGCAACCATGGCGTGCCGCCTGGCGGATGCGCTGCGCGAACAGCGGGTGGTCTTTGCGCAGGTCCGAGCCGACGACCAGCACCCGCTGCAACAGCGACAGCGACGCAATCGATCGGCCGAGCCAGCGTATGCCCTCGGGCTGCGCAAACTCGGCGTTGCGCAGCCGGTAGTCGATGTTGTCGCTGCCCAGCCCGCGCACCAGCGTCGCCGCCAGATACAGTTCTTCGAGCGTGCTGTGCGGGCTGACCAGGGCGCCGATGCTGGCCGCGCCATGGTCGCGGCGAATATCCTTCAGCCCGTTGGCCACATATTCCAGCGCGCTCTGCCAATCGACCTCTTGCCAGACGCCGCCTTGCTTGAGCATGGGCCGGGTCAGGCGGTCTGCGCCATTGAGCGCTTCGTAGGAGAAGCGGTCCCGGTCGGCAATCCAGCACTCGTTGACGGCCTCGTTCTCGAACGGCAGCACGCGCATCACCTGGTGGTTCTTGACCTGCACGATGAGGTTGGCGCCGGTGGAGTCGTGCGGGCTGACCGAGCGCCGGCGCGACAGCTCCCAGGTGCGCGCGCTGTAGCGAAAGGGCTTGCTGGTCAGCGCGCCGACCGGGCAGATGTCGATCATGTTGCCCGACAGTTCCGAATCCACCCACCGGCCCGCCACCGTGGTGATTTCGGAATGCTCGCCGCGCTCGATCATGCCCAGTTCCATCACGCCGGCCACCTCCTGGCCGAAGCGCACGCAACGGGTGCAGTGTATGCAGCGGCTCATCTCCTCCATCGAGATCAGCGGCCCCACGTCCTTGTGCGGTACGACGCGCTTTTCTTCCGCGTAGCGCGCCGCCGAGCCGCCGTAGCCCACGGCCAAGTCCTGCAACTGGCACTCACCGCCTTGGTCGCAGATCGGGCAGTCCAGCGGGTGATTGATCAGCAAGAACTCCATCACCGAGCGCTGGGCCTTGATCGCCTTGTCGCTCCTGGTGCGCACCACCATGCCTTGCGTGACCGGCGTGGCGCAGGCCGGCATCGGCTTGGGCGCCTTTTCCACATCCACCAGGCACATGCGGCAGTTGGCGGCAATCGACAGCTTCTTGTGGTAGCAAAAATGCGGGATGTAAGTGCCGGCCTTTTCTGCGGCATGCATCACCATGCAGCCTTCGGCGACTGCCACTTTCTGACCGTCCAGTTCAATTTCAAGCATGGGTTTTCTCGTGCTCAGGCGCAGGCTTGCCGATCAGGGCTTCAAACTCGGGACGGAAATGCTTGATCATCGCGCGCACCGGCATCGCCGCCGCATCGCCCAACGCGCAGATGGTGCGGCCCTGGATGTTGTCGGCCACCGAGTTGAGCAGTTCCAGATCACCCGCGCGGCCCTGCCCATGACGGATGCGGTCGATCACGCGCCACATCCAGCCCGTGCCCTCGCGGCAGGGCGTGCATTGGCCGCAGGACTCGTGCATGTAGAAATACGACAGCCGCCACAGGCTCTCGACCATGTCGCGCGAGTCGTCGAGCACGATCACCGCGCCCGAGCCCAGCATCGAGCCGGCCTTGGCGATGGCGTCGTAGTCCATCGTGCAGGCCATCATGGCGGCCGCTGGCAGTACCGGCGCCGAAGAGCCGCCGGGAATCACGGCCTTGAGCCGACGGCCCTGGCGCACGCCGCCGGCCAACTCCAGCAGCTTGGCAAAGGGCGTGCCCAGCGGCACTTCATAGTTGCCGGGCAGTTCCACATCGCCGGAGACCGAGAAAATCTTCGTGCCGCCGTTGTTCGGCTTGCCGCATTCCAGATAGGCCGCAGCGCCATGGCGCATGATCCACGGCACGGCAGCAAAGGTCTCGGTGTTGTTGATCGTGGTGGGCTTGCCGTACAGGCCGTAGCTGACCGGAAACGGGGGTTTGAAACGGGGCTGTCCCTTCTTGCCTTCCAGCGATTCGAGCAAGGCCGTTTCTTCACCGCAGATGTAGGCGCCGAAGCCATGGCTGGCATGGAGCTGAAAGTCGAAACCGCTGCCCAGGATGCCGTGGCCCAGATAGCCTGCGGCGCGCGCCTCGTCCAGCGCGACCTCGAAGCGTTCGTAGGTCTTGAAAATCTCGCCGTGGATGTAGTTGTAGCCGACCGAGATGCCCATCGCATAAGCGGCGATGAGCATGCCTTCGATCACGATATGGGGGTTGAATTGCAGGATGTCGCGGTCTTTGCAGGTGCCCGGCTCGCCCTCGTCGGAATTGCACACCAGGTACTTTTGCCCGGGAAACGAGCGCGGCATGAAACTCCACTTCAGGCCCGTCGGAAAGCCCGCACCGCCGCGCCCGCGCAGGCCCGACTCCTTGACCATGGCCAGCACCTGGTCCGGGGTCAGGCCCTGGCCGCCGTCCCGGCCCAGAACCCGGCGCAGCCCCTGGTAGCCGCCACGGGCCTCGTAGTCTGCCAGCGTCCAGTTGCTGCCGTTCAGGCCGGCGTAGATCTGGGGCTCGATATGGCGGCCATGGAAGCAGGTCTGCACCCCTGTGGCCTGGAACTGCGAAAAAATCTGTGCTGCCGTGGTCATGGCGTGCCCTCCTGGCGTGCTTGCCGCAGCCCGTCCACCAGCTGATCGAGCTTGTCGCCGTCCATGAAACTGCACATCGTGCGGTCGTTGACCAGCAGCACCGGCGCATCGGCGCAGGCCCCCAGGCATTCGCAGGATTGCAGCGTGAACAGGCCGTCGTCCGTGGTGCCGCCGCTGGCCAGCGCCAGTTTGCGCTCCAGATGCTGCAGGGCCTGTCGACCACCGCGCAACTGGCAGGGCAGGTTGGTGCAGACGTTGATCTTGTACTGGCCCACCGGTTGCCGGTTGTACATGTTGTAGAAGGTCGCGACCTCGTGCACCGCGATCGGGGCCATGCCCAGGTAGTCGGCCACCAGCGCCTGGCTGTCGGCGCTGACATGGCCCTGCTCCTGTTGCACGATGGCCAGGCAGGCCATGACCGCAGACTGCTTTTGGTCTGCCGGGTACTTGGCCACTTCACGCGCAAAACGCGCCAGCGTTGCTTCGCTCATCATCGGTCGATCTCTCCGAACACGATGTCCATGGTGCCAATGATGGCCACGGCATCGGCAATCATGTGGCCACGCGCCATTTCATCGAGCGTGGCCAAGTGCGCAAAACCGGGCGCGCGGATCTTCAGGCGATAGGGCTTGTTCGCGCCATCGCTGACCAGATAGATGCCGAACTCGCCCTTGGGATGCTCGACGGCGGCGTAGGCCTCGCCTTCGGGCACATGAAAGCCCTCGGTGAACAGCTTGAAGTGGTGGATCAGCTCTTCCATGTTGGACTTCATCGCTGCGCGCCCCGGGGCCGCCACCTTGTGGTTGTCGGTGATCACCGGGCCGGGGTTGGCGCGCAGCCAGGCCACGCATTGCCCGATGATGCGGTTGGCTTCGCGCATTTCCTGCACCCGCACCAGATAGCGGTCGTAGCAGTCGCCGGTCTTGCCCACCGGCACATCGAAGTCCATGTGCTCGTACACATCGTAGGGCTGGGTCTTGCGCAGATCCCAGGCGATGCCCGAGCCGCGCAGCATCGGGCCGGTCATGCCCAGGTTCAGCGCCCGCTGCGGCGAAACCACGCCGATGCCTACGGTGCGCTGCTTCCAGATGCGGTTGTCGGTGAGCAGGGTTTCGTACTCGTCGACGCAGCCCGGAAAGCGCTGGGCAAAGTCGGCGATGAAGTCGAGCAACGAGCCCTGGCGGTTCTGGTTCAGCGCCGCCAGCGCCCGGGCGTTGCGGATCTTGCTGGCCTGGTAGCGCGGCATGCTGTCGGGCAGGTCGCGGTACACGCCCCCCGGACGGAAATACGCCGCGTGCATGCGCGCGCCCGACACGGCTTCGTACATGTCGAACAGGTCTTCGCGCTCGCGGAAGGTGTAGATCAGCATGGTGGAACTGCCGCAATCGTTGGCGTGCGAGCCAAGCCACATCAGGTGGTTCAGCAGCCGGGTGATTTCGGCGAACAGCACGCGGATGTACTGCGCGCGCAGCGGCACCGGCAGGCCCAGCAGCTTTTCGAGCGCCAAGCAATACGCATGCTCGTTGCACATCATCGATACATAGTCCAGCCGGTCCATGTAGGGCAGCGACTGTATGTAGGTCTTGTGCTCGGCCAGCTTTTCGGTGGCGCGGTGCAGCAGACCGATATGCGGATCGGCCCGCTGCACCACTTCGCCGTCAAGCTCCAGCACCAGGCGCAGCACGCCATGCGCGGCCGGGTGCTGCGGGCCAAAGTTCAGGCAGTAGTTCTTGATTTCAGCCATGGTGGGTCGCGGGGGTGGCGCTGCGGTTCGAGGCGGCTTGATACGGCTTTGGCGCGGCTTCAGTGCGGGTCGGCGTANTGGTCTTCGCGGATGATGCGCGGCGTGATCTCGCGCGGCTCGATCGACACCGGCTCGTAGACCACACGGCGCAGTTCGGCGTCATAGCGCATTTGTACGTGACCGGACAGGGGGAAGTCCTTGCGGAACGGGTGGCCGATGAAGCCATAGTCGGTCAGTATCCGGCGCAGGTCGTCGTGCCCGTCGAACAGGATGCCGAACAGATCGAAAGCCTCGCGCTCATACCAGTTGGCCGAATTCCACAGCCCGCAGACCGAGGGCAGCAACGGAAAATCATCGTCCGGGCAGAACACCTTCACGCGCAGGCGCTGGTTCAGACTCACGGACAGCAGATGCGCGACCACGCAATAACGCGGCCCCTGCTGCACGGCGTCGGCATAGGTCGAGTAATCCACCGCGCACAGGTCGATCAGCTGCTCGAAGCGGCAGACCGGGTCATCGCGCAGCACGCGCATTGCATCGAAGTAGTCGGCCGCAGCCAGCACCACGGTGACTTCCTCCAGCGCCAGTGTGATCTGGCGCAGCCGGGCGCCGAGGGCTGCGGCAATGTGGTCCCGAAGTCGTTCCGGCCGAATGGCAACAGCGGTCATCATCAGGCCCTCAGGCGCGGGCAATGGTGTGGCTGCGGCGAATCTTCTGCTGCAGTTGGAGGATGCCGTAGATCAGGGCTTCGGCCGTCGGCGGGCAACCCGGCACATAGACGTCGACCGGCACGATGCGGTCGCAACCGCGTACCACCGAGTAGCTGTAGTGGTAGTAGCCCCCGCCATTGGCGCAGGAGCCCATCGACAGCACCCAGCGCGGCTCGGACATCTGGTCGTAGACCTTGCGCAAGGCCGGCGCCATCTTGTTGCACAGCGTGCCGGCCACGATCATCAGGTCGGCCTGGCGCGGGCTGGCACGAAACACCTCGGCGCCAAAGCGGGCCAGGTCATAGCGTGCCGCTGCCGAATGCATCATCTCGACCGCGCAGCAGGCCAGACCGAAGGTCATGGGCCACAGCGATCCGGTCTTGGCCCAATTCACCACCGAGTCATAGCTCGTAGTGATAAAGCCTTCCTTCATCACGTTTTCGATCATTGCATCGTCCTCAGTGCACGGCACTCATTCCCAATCGAGCGCGCCCTTTTTCCACTCATAGGCAAAGCCCACGACCAGAACCGTCAGGAAAATCAGCACGGCCACGAAACCGGCCATGCCCACTTGCTGCAGCGTCACTGCCCAGGGGAAGAGAAACGCGATTTCGAGGTCGAACAAGATGAACAAAATCGCCACCAGGTAGTAGCGCACATCGAACTTCATGCGCGCATCGTCGAAGGCTTCGAAGCCGCATTCGTAGGGTGAGTTCTTCGCGGCATCCGGACGGTTGGGGCCGAGCACATAACCCAACACCAGCGGCACGACGCCAACGGCAATGCCGACCAGGATGAACAAAAGGACGGGGAGGTACTGATCGAGATTCATCGTGGGGATGCACTCAAGCGCTGCGGCCTGTCGGAGCCGGTGCCTGGGCATCCGGCGCCGGCAAGCAGGTCAATGGTTTTGCCCATGTTTTTTTGCAAGTCTTCGTTCTGGTGCCGTCGGCGAGACTCGAACTCGCACAGCTCGCGCCACTACCCCCTCAAGATAGCGTGTCTACCAATTCCACCACGACGGCCATTTTTTTGTCTGCTGGGCATGAGGAAGACGGGAAAAGCGCTTCGCAGACAATCGCGGATTCTACCCCCGCAAAAACCCTGGGTGAGCCTCGGCGCCTGATTATTTGGTCGGAATCTGCGCTGCCCCCGAAGCCGGTGTCGCCGCAGCCGATGCCGGTGCGCTGGCCGATGCAGCCGGCGCCGCAGCGGCCGGGCTTTCCAGCACGCTGCCGGCGCCGGCGGGGCGGGAATTGCCAAAGTGGGCCAAGGCCAGCGTCGCCAGCAAAAACACCGACGCCAGCACCGCCGTGGTGCGCGACAGGAAGTTGGCACTGCCGCTGGCGCCAAACAGGCTGCCGGAACTGCCGCTGCCAAATGCCGCCCCCATGTCCGCGCCCTTGCCATGCTGGATCAGGATCAGGACGATCATCACCAGCGCCGCCAACATCTGCACGACCAAAATCAGATTCACGATCACGTTCATTGTCTGTTCACCCCTGATTCCATCGCTGGCCCGCCGTCTGCGCAGGCCGCCGCGATGATTTGCAAAAAGTCCGGCGCCTTCAGCGCTGCGCCGCCGACCAGCCCCCCGTCGATGTCGGGCTGCGCCAGCAATGGCGCGGCGTTGGCCGCGTTCATGCTGCCGCCGTACAGCAGACGGATGCGCCCGGCATGGCTGCTGGCAGCGCCAAGCTGCGCGCGCAGCACGGCATGCACCGCCTGCGCTTGCCGTGCAGACGCCGTGCGGCCCGTTCCTATGGCCCAGACCGGCTCATACGCCAGCACCACCTCACTGATGCAATGGCCGTTGAGCTGTATCACTGCCGCCAGTTGGCGCCGGACCACGGCCTCGGTCTGGCCGGCCTCACGCTCTGGCAAGGTCTCGCCCAGGCAGACGATGGGCGTCAGACCCGCCGCCAGCGCGCGCTGCACCTTCTTGGCCACCAGCGCGTCGGTTTCGCCGTGGTACTGGCGCCGCTCGGAATGCCCGACCAGCGCATAGCGCACGCCAAAGTCCTTGAGCATGGCTGCCGACACCTCGCCGGTATAGGCGCCGGCCTCGTGCGGTGACAGATCCTGCGCGGCCAGCGCCAGCGCCGAGCCGGCCGCCAACGCCTGCACCTGCGCCAGATAAGGCGCGGGCACGGCCAGCGCCACAGTGCAAGCGGCAGCATCCAGGTCGGCGATGCCGGCGCGGATGGCCTGCAGCAAGTCCTGGTTCGCGGCCAGGCTGCCATTCATCTTCCAGTTGCCGACGATGAGTTTTTTCCTGTCGTTCATGGTCATGGCCAAGTCAACACGATTTTGCCGATATGCCGGTTCGACTCCATCAGCGCATGGGCTTGGCTGGCATCGGCCGCAGCAAACTGGCTGTGCACCACCGGGCGCAGCGTTCCGGCGGCCAGCAGCGGCCACACCCGTTCGCGCAGCGCGCGCGCAATCGCCCCTTTGAATGGCACGGCGCGGGGCCGCAGCGTGGAGCCGGTGATGGTCAGCCTGCGCCGCAACACCAGCCCGGCGTTCAAACTGCTCTTGACGCCGCCTTGCACGGCAATGATCACCAGGCGGCCATCTTCGGCCAGGCATTCCACCTCCCGCGCCACGTAGTCGCCAGCGACCATGTCGAGCACCACATCCACGCCCCGGCCTGCGGTGATGCGCTTGATTTCGGCGACGAAGTCCTGCGTTTTGTAGTCGATCGCATGCTGCGCGCCGAGCGCCAGACAGGCCGCGCATTTCTCCTGGCTGCCCGCCGTGGCAATGACCGTGGCGCCAAAAGCCCGCGCCAGTTGTATCGCGGCGACGCCGATGCCGCTGCCGCCGCCTTGCACCAGCAGGCTCTCGCCCGCTTGCAGCCGGCCCCGATCGAAGACATTGCTCCACACCGTGAAGAAGGTTTCCGGCAGCGACGCCGCCTGCACATCGCTCAGCCCTTCGGGCACCGGCAGGCATTGCACGACCGGCGCCACGCACCACTGCGCATAGCCCCCGCCGGCCAGCAGCGCGCAGACGCGATCGCCGACCCGGATGCCGGCCTCGGCCAGCGCCGCCGCATCGCCGGACTCGACCACGCCGGCGACTTCCAGCCCCGGAATGTCAGAACTGCCCGGCGGCGGCGCATAGTGCCCGAGCCGCTGCAACACATCGGGCCGGTTGACGCCACTGGCGCGAACACGGATCAGCAACTCTGCCGTGCCCGGTTGCGGCACCGGGCGCTCGGCCAGACCGAGCACCTCGGGGCCGCCAAAGGAGCGTATCTCTACCGCCTGCATGGTGCGCTTCATGGGGGACGATGGGGGTTGTGGAGTGACGACGCAGCCAAGCGATCCTGGCCACCGGCGCATGGTTTGCCCGGCGCCAGTCGCTGCAACATCGATGGCAATGGGGATCAGCCGACGCGCTGCCCGGAGCCGGTATCGGCGGGCGGCGATTGCTGCTGCTGTTGCTGTTGCTCCGATGGCGGATGGCCATGGTCGCGCATCTCACGCCGCGGCTCGCGTTCGGCCAGTGCCGGACGGTCGCTGCCCGGCGCAGGGCGCTCGCTGCCTGTGCCGAAACGGTCGCTGCCCGGGGCAGGGCGTTCGGCCAGCACCTTCATCGACAGCTTGACGCGACCCCTTTCGTCGGCTTCCATCACCTTGACCCGCACGATCTGGCCTTCGCTCAGGTAATCGGACACCCTCTCGACGCGCTCGTGGGCGATCTGGCTGATGTGCAGCAGCCCGTCCTTGCCGGGCAGCAGGTTGATCAGCGCGCCGAAGTCCAGCAGCTTGGTCACCGGGCCTTCGTAGATCTTGCCGATCTCGATCTCGGCGGTGATCTGCTCGATGCGGCGCTTGGCGATGTCGGCCTTGGCGGCGTCGGTCGCGGCGATGGTGATCGTGCCGTCCTCCTCGATGTTGATCTGGCAGCCGGTTTCTTCGGTCAGCGCCCGGATCACGGCGCCACCCTTGCCGATCACGTCGCGGATTTTCTCGGCGTTGATCTTCATCGTGTACAGCTTGGGCGCAAAGTTCGACACCTCGGTCTTGGCCTGGCCGATGGCTTGCTGCATCTTGCCCAGGATATGCATGCGCGCTTCCTTGGCCTGCGCCAGCGCCACCTGCATGATCTCCCGGGTGATGCCCTGGATCTTGATGTCCATCTGCAATGCCGTGATGCCCGCCGTGGTGCCGGCCACCTTGAAGTCCATGTCCCCGAGGTGATCTTCGTCGCCCAGAATGTCGGTCAACACCGCAAAGCGGTTGCCATCCTTGATCAGGCCCATTGCGATACCCGCCACATGCGCCTTCATCGGCACGCCCGCGTCCATCAGCGACAGGCAGCCCCCGCAGACCGAGGCCATCGACGAGGAGCCATTGGATTCGGTGATTTCCGAGACCACGCGCATGGTGTAGGGAAACTCCTCCTTGGTCGGCAGCACCGCCACCAGCGCCCGCTTGGCCAGACGGCCATGGCCGATTTCGCGGCGCTTGGTCGAACCCATGCGCCCCACTTCGCCGGTGGCAAAGGGCGGCATGTTGTAGTGCAGCATGAAGCGGTCATCGTACTCGCCGGCCAGCGCGTCGATGCGCTGCGCATCGCGCTCGGTGCCCAGCGTGGCCACCGCCAGGGCCTGGGTTTCGCCGCGCGTGAACAGCGCCGAGCCATGGGCCCGGGGCAGCACGCCGGCGCGGATCTCGATGGGGCGCACGGTGCGCGTGTCACGGCCGTCGATGCGCGGCTCGCCGGCCAGTATCTGGCTGCGCACGATGCCCGCTTCGATGTCGAACAGCAGGCCCTCGGCCTTCACGGTGTCGCATTCGACGCCATCGGCTTGCAACTGCGCCAGCACCGCCGCATAGGCTGCACGGCAAGCCTCGGTGCGGGCCTGCTTGTTGCGAATCTGGTAGGCCGCGCGCAGCTTGTCGTCCGCCAGCGCCGCCACCCGGGCGATCAGCGCCTCATCCCTGGCCGGCGCTTCCCATTGCCACACCGGCTTGCCGGCTGCGTGCACCAACTCGTGGATGGCATCGATCGCCACCTTGCCTTGCTGATGGCCGAACACCACGGCGCCGAGCATGATCTCTTCGGACAATTGCTGCGCCTCGGATTCGACCATCAGTCACCGCCGCTTCGGTGCCGGCCACCACCAGATCCAACTGCGAGCTTTTGCGCGCCGTGGGGCCGGGATTGAGCCGGTACTCGCCCTGGATGTAACCCACGCGCGCAGCCCCGATCGGGCCATTGAACGGAATGCCGGAGAGCGCCAGCGCGGCACTGCTGGCGATCAGCGCGGCGATGTCGGCGTCGACCTCGGGGTTCAGCGACAAGGTGTGGATGACCAGATGCACCTCGTTGAAAAAGCCCTGCGGGAACAGCGGGCGCAGCGGCCGGTCGATCAGGCGGCTGGTCAGCGTTTCATGCTCGCTGGGCTTGGCTTCGCGCTTGAAGAAACTGCCGGGGATCTTGCCCGCAGCGTAGGTCTTCTCGATGTAGTCCACCGTCAGCGGGAAGAAGTCCTGGCCGGGCTTGATCGAACGGGACGCGACCACGGTGGCCAGCACCACGGTGTCGTCGATGTTCACCAGCACCGCGCCGCTGGCCTGGCGGGCGATTTCGCCGGTCTCCATGACGACGGTCTGGTCACCCCATTGGAAAGTCTTGGTGACTTTATTGAAAATTCCCATTTCAACTCCTGTTTTGAACTACCCGATTGCGCTGTGGCGCCATGCGCCACCCGATGGCGTTCCGGCGAAGGAACGGCACAGGTTCACGCTGCATGTTCTGCATGTGGCTGCGAAGTGAAAAACGCCTGAGCAGGCCCAGGCGTTTGCATGTGGTGAGATTATTTGCGCAGCCCCAACTTGGCAATCAGCGCGGTGTAACGGTCTGCGTCCTTTGCCTTGAGGTAATCGAGCAGCTTGCGGCGGCGGCTGACCATGCGCAGCAGGCCACGGCGGCCATGGTGGTCCTTCGCATGGGTCTTGAAGTGCGGCGTCAGTTCGTTGATGCGGGCGGTCAGCAGGGCCACTTGCACTTCGGGGCTGCCGGTATCATTGGCCGCGCGGGCGTTCGCCTTGACGACTTCGGCCTTGATGGAGGATGCGATCATGTCTTTCCTTGGAAGATGGGCCCACCGCTGTACGGGTTGGGCGGGCCTGGCGGTTTTGACTTGCGCCGGCGATCGGAAATGGCTGCCGGCGTGTGTCTTGCACCATGCAAAACCGGCCGATTATAGCCCGGCCCAGTTTTTCAGCCGCTGCACGCCCTGCACCAGCCGCCCGGTGTCCTGGCAGGCAAAGCACCAGCGCAGCCACCCCTGGGCCTCGGGGCCGAAGGCATTGCCCGGCGCCAGGCCCAGGCCGGCCTGCGCCAGCAACTGCTTGGCCAGCGCCAGAGAATCGTCGTGCGCTGCCATGCGAAAAAAGGCATACATGCCGGCGCGCGCAGCCGCCACCTCGACCCCCGGCAGCGCCTGCAGCAGGGCGACCAGCGTGTCACGGCAGTGCTTCAGATGGGCCACCACCTGCGGCGTGATCTCGTCGGCATGTGCCAAAGCCGCCATCCCGGCCCGCTGCGTGAAAACGCTGACACAGGAAGTATTGAACTCGATCAGCTTGCCCATATGCCGGCCCATCGACGGCGGCATGACCAGCCAGCCCAGGCGCCAGCCCGTCATCAAAAAGCTCTTGGAAAAGCTGTGCACCACGATCAGCCGGTCTTCGGGCTGCGCCAGATCCAGAAAACTCGGCGCGCAGCCGTTGGCGCTCGGCTCGTAGTACAGGCGCTCGTACACCTCGTCGGCCAAAATCCAGCAGCCGGTCTGGCGGCAGCGGGCAAGAATCGCGCGCTGCTCGGCGGCAGACAGCGTCCAGCCCGTCGGGTTGTTCGGCGCATTCAGCACCAGCAGCCGCGTGGCCGGGGTGATCGCCGCCAGCAGCGCGTCGACATCCAGCACCCAGGCGCCCCCCGGTTGCGGCCGCAGCGGCAAGCAGCGCAGCACGGCGCCCATGATCACCGGCTGCGCGGTCAGATTCGGCCACACCGGCGTCACCGCCAGCACCTCATCGCCCGGATCGACCAGCGCCTGCACCGACAGCATCAGCGCCTGCACGCCCCCGCAAGTCACCGCGATCCGCTCGGCCCCCACAGCGCCGTGCAGGCGACTCATGGAATCGGCCAGCGCCTGGCGCAACGCCGGCAGCCCCAGGTTGTGCGTGTAAAACGTCTCGCCGCGCTGGATCGAATCCATTGCCGCCTGGCGCACGGCCAGCGGCGTCGCGGTGTCGCTTTCGCCAAACCAGAAGGCCAGCACATCGTCGCGCCCCAGGCCCGCATTGGCGACCTCACGGATCAGGGATTCTTCGAGGTTCAAGACAGTGTTGCGCATGGCAGGATGCAGAAAATGGTGGCAGCGTGGACGGCGCCGTGCCGTTCACTGCCATCCTACGCCCATGCGCCAACCTCCGATGTCCATCACCTCCACCCCGCCACCCCCGCGATGACCCTGCCGGCCAAGGTCAAAGCACGCTGGGCCCCGCTGTTGCTGTCAGCGGGCCTGGCACTGTGCTTGACGGCAGCCGATGCGCAGACGCGCGAGAAAAAAACCAAAACCAAAAAAACCAAACCCCCGGCCACGCAGGCGCGCGCCAAGCCCTCGGTCAAAGTCACGCACCAGCCCAGCCCCTCCGAGGAAAGCCGCGCCGAGCGGGAGCGCCGTCTCTACCGCGAATGCCAAGGGCGGCCCAACGCCGGCGCCTGCC
>G312J29652_10000065_pt1 | contig 19719 bp, 15 predicted proteins | sample EareggfetidaYelm_FD_29652 | JGI IMG/M metagenome (IMG submission 29652) | reverse complement strand
AACGCCGCGATGCGCTTCGATGGCCAGCGCAGACCGACAGATGATCGGTGACGCGACACTAGGCTGGGCCGCAACGGCCCACACCGGTTGCGCTGGCACCGGTCGACGACGCGCGCAGGCGTCAGCTGATTCCGATGCTTGCCAGGATGGCTTGCCGATCCTGGTCTAGCTGCGGTGGTTGCCGCACCAGCGGCGTTCGGTGCGCTCCCACATGCACGGGACTTCCTGCCACGGTCAGGCTCTGCCCATTTCGCGCCTGCACCTGTATCAGCATTTGCCGGGATTGGATCTGCGGGTCATTGCACACAGCCGCCAGATCGTTATAGGGGCCGGTCGGAATGTCGTTCGACATCAGCACTTCTTGCCAGTCGGCGCATGGGGCCGAGTTCAGTTGTCGTTCGATCAGCGCCTTCAGCGCCTCATGATGCAGGCAACGCAAGTGGTTGGTCAAAAATCGCGGGTCCTCGATCAATCCATGCAAGCCCAATACAGCGCACAGCTTGCGGAACACCGCATCATTGCCCGCTGCGATGACGAGCCAGCCATCTCGTGCACGAAAGACGTCAAAGGGCGTGATGGACGGGTGTCGCGAACCCAGAGGGCCAGGCACACGCCCGTCGACCTGCATCCGGGAAATGGCATTTTCCAGCAGAGCCACCTGGCAGTCGAGCATCGCCACATCCACCCGATCCCCGAAGCCCGTGCGCTCGCGCTGCAACAGTGCCGCCTGAGTTCCTACCGCAGCATACAGACCCGCCGCCAAGTCACCGATCGACACACCGACCCGTGTCGGCAACGCGCCCGGCTGGCCCGTCAGACTCATGATGCCCCCCATCGCCTGCACCACCATGTCATACGCTGGCCGTTTGCTGTACGGCCCCGTCTGGCCAAAGCCGGATACCGAGGTGTAGACCAAGCGCGGTAGCCGCTCATGCAGCGCCTCCCAGACATACCCCAGTTTCTCCATCGTGCCCGGACGAAAGTTTTCGACCAGCACATCCGCCGTTTGGAGCAAGGACTCGAAAATCTGACGATCGTCAGCCGACTTCAGATCCAGCGCAATGGACTCCTTGTTGCGATTCACCGACATGAAGTAGGCCGAGTCGCCCTCGACAAAGGGACCGATATGACGGGCATCGTCTCCTACTCCCGGCTGCTCCACCTTGATCACTCGCGCACCAAGATCGGCAAGCAGCAAGGTGCAATAAGGGCCCGCCAGCACGCGGGTCAGATCGATGATGGTGTAACCATCCAAGGGGCCTTTTGAATGTGACACCGGTGCTCTCATTCCATGGTGACGCCGTGGCGCAGGATCGACTCTTTGGCTTTCCTGCCCTCGGCCATGGCCCACTCGCGGAACTCCGCAAGCGAGGCAGACGGCTTTGCTTCATTGCCGGACTTTGCCAACTTGGCCTGCACTTGCGGGTCATCGAGTGCGATGACGCTTGCATCGAACAACTTCTGCGCTATGTCCGTTGGCAGCCCCGCTGGCCCGAATAATCCGAACCAGAACGTTTGGTCATAGCCCTTGACGCCAATTTCAGCCATGCCGGGTATGTCCGGGAACATCGGCGAGCGTGCCTCGGAGGTCACCGCCAAGACACGCAACTTGCCTCCTTGGGCCATGGGCAGAACCGAAGGCGGGGTGCCAAATGCGAGCTGGACATCGCCACTGGCGACCGCCAGCAGCGCAGGGGCGCCTCCCTTGAAAGGCACATGGAGCATGGAAATACCTGCGGCCCGCGCGAAGGAAAGTGCAGCCAGGTGGGTCGCCACGCCGATGCCCGACGATGCATAGGAGAGCTTGCCCGGGCTTTGCCTGGCAAACGCAATCAGTTCTTGCGCCGTGTTCGCCGGGAAGTCTTTGTTGACTGCCAAAAGCATCGGCGCAGAGCTCCAGCGGGAGATCGGCACAAAGCTTTTGGCGCCGTCGTAAGTCACGTTCCTGTAGAGAATTTGATCGCTGCCGTACAGATTCGAACTCCCCAGAAGCAAGGTGTAGCCATCGGGTGCTGCATGTGCGACCAAGACCGAACCGATGGTGGTGCCCGCACCGGGACGGTTGTCTATGACGATGGCTTGCCCCAGCACGCGACTCATCTTGTTCGTGACGATCCGGGCGACGGTGTCTGCGCCGCCCCCGGTTGGAAACCCGACCACCAAGGTGATTGGCTTGGCTGGATATGACTGCGCGACGGCACTGGCCGACAAAGTGATGATCACCGCAAGTGCGAGCAAACGCCTGACATGCTGCACGCTTGTCCCCGGTGTGAGAGATTGGTTTTTTGCGCCTCAGCGCCCCACGAAAATCGGGCGCCGTTTCTCTTGCCACGCGCGCCCTCCTTCCGCCAGATCCTCAGACTGCAGGCTGCGCTTGACATCCGCCGCCACCGCAGCCGGGTCAACAATGCCCCGGGCGATGTGGTTGAGGTGTTTCTTCATGCCCAGCAGGGGCAGCGGCGCCATCGCGCTGAGCGTGCCCGAGAGCCGTTGCAACTGTTCATCAAATGCAGCGCGATCGACGAGGTGCGTCAGAAATCCGCTGGCGTACATGGACTGCGCGTCCATCTTCTCGCCCGTCAGGAACAATCTTTTGGCGACATCGACCCCGAGCCGGCTGACATAGCGCTCCATGCCGGACAGGTAAAAGTGCAGCCCCAACCGGGCGGCAGGCATGAACATCTCGGTGTCTTGACTGCCGATTCGAAAATCGCATGCCAGCGCCATGTCTGTCGCACCGCCGTAAACTCCGCCATGGACGGCCGCGATGGTTACCGCTGTGCACTTTTCGAGTTCATCGACCATTTTTCCGAATCTGCTGCCCTCGGTCTGGCTATCCTTGGCAATGGCCGATATATCAAACCCGCTACAAAAGTGCTTTCCTTGCGCACGAAGAACCAAAACCAGCACCTCGGGCGTTTGGTCTACCGTTTGAAAATGCCTGCACAGCTCGGTCAGGTCCTCCGTCGTCAGCTTGTTTGCGGCTTCAGGTCGTTGCAGCGTGACGCAGGCAACACGGCCATTGATCTGCAGGGATGGAAGTTGGCGCATCATGGGGCATCAGATATGTCAAAGAATTCTCTGAATACTTTTACATTGATGCACCCCGTACAAACCCCCGCCCCTTTGAGCCTTCAAGACCGCATTCGACCGCATTCGCAAGCACTTGGAGGAGGAGATCCCGTCCGGTGCGCTGTCCCCGGGCGCCCCTATCGATGAGAAAAATTGGCGTTGCGCCTCGATGCTTCGCGAACGCCTGTGCGCAAAGCACTGCTGTTGCTGNGTGTCCAGGGGCTTGTCGATATCGTGCCGCGCACGGGCNTCCATGTGCGCAAGCTGCGGGNCAGCGAACTCATTGCCATGATGGAGGAGGCCCTGGACNAACTGGAGGACGTGCTCACCCGCTNGGCTGCGCGTCGCATCNTTGCATCCCGAAGNCCGATGCTGCAGACAGCCTTGGAAGGGACTGCCCGTTGCGCACAAGCCAACGATATCGCCGGCTACGAGGACGCCAATGCCACCCTGCATGAAGTCATCTACCTTGCCAGCGGAAACCNCTTCATTCCNGTCCAACGACTTGCGCTGAAAGTCTGNCCATGGTGCGGCAGCCGCCAAAGAAAGANGGGGTGCCAGTCCATGGCGTGATGCGCCGCATCGAGGGATGTTGGGTCAGATGCACTGGAGCCGTGCATCCCGCCTCTACTTGATCCACAGNCGGATCGCATCCCAGGCACGGCCCAGAATGCCGGCCTCCTGCACGTCTTCGAGCGCCACCAGCGGCACCTCGCCCAGCGTCTGGTCACCGAGCATCACCTGCAAGGTGCCGATCGACTGGCCCTTGGTGTATGGGGCGACCAGCGGGTCGGGGCGTGCGATCCGGGTGGTGATCCTGCCGGTGCTGCCTGCGGGCACGGTCATGACGATGGCCTCTTCATGGCCGATCTTGAGTTGGCTCGTCCGGCCCTTCCAGACCGCAGGCGTTGCCACCGGCTGGCCGGCATCGAACAGCTTGACGGCCTCGAACGCGGTGTAACCCCAGTTCAGCAGTTTCTGGCTTTCGTTGGCACGCGCGCTTTCGCTGGCCGCGCCCAACATGATGGACAGCAGACGGCGCTGGCCCAGGCCGGGGAACTCGCGCTTGGCGGTGGCCACCAGGCAGTAGCCCGCAGCGGCGGTGTGCCCGGTCTTGAGGCCATCCACGGTCGGGTCGCGGTACAGCAGCGTGTTGCGGTTGTTGGCGTTGCTGGCCGGCGTGCCGGGGTAGCTGTACTGCTTGGTGGCGTAGTAATGCATGTGCTGCGGGAAGTCCTTCATCAGGCGCGTGGCCAGCAGGCCCAGATCGCGCGCCGTCGACAGGTGGCCAGGCTCGGTCAGACCCTCGGGGTTTTTGTAGCTCGTGCTCTGCATGCCCAGGGCCTTGGCCTGTTCGTTCATCAGTTTGACGAAGTTCTCGGCCGTGGCGCCCACGCCTTCGGCCAGGGCCATGGCGGCGTCGTTGCCCGACTGGACGATCATGCCCTTGAGCAGATCTTCGACCGGCACCTGCATCGTGGGGTCGATGAACATGCGCGAGCCGGGCATCTTCCAGGCGCGCTCGCTCACGGGCAGCTTTTGCTGGAGCGATATTTTTTCGGCGCGCAGTGCGTCGAACACCAGATAGGCCGTCATCAGCTTGGTCAGCGAGGCCTGTTCCACCGGCGCGTCGATGTTCTTGGCCGCCAGCACCTGGTTGGCGGTGACATCCAGCAGGATATAGGCGCGCGCGGCGATTTCGGGCGGCTGTGGCGCCTGGGCGTGGGCACCGAAGGCAGCAGGGGCCAGCGCAGCCAAGATGGCCAGGGGGCGTAGCACGGACAGGATGCGTTTCATGGGGTGGGGCGGCTCGAAAAAAAGATACGAGTTTCTCATGGCGCCCTGCGCCACCCGCGCGCGGCCCCTGGCGGCGCCCCCTGCGGGGCGGGCAGCGGCGGCGGTTCAGGGGGTCATATTTCGATTTTCGACCCCAGTTCCACCACCGCATTGCTGGGCAGATGCAGGAAGTCGGCGGCGCCGCTGGCGTTGTGGTGCATCTGGGCAAACAGCTTTTCGCGCCAGGGGGCCATGCCGCTGCCGATGGTCGGGATGACGGTGTCGCGCGACAGGAAGTAGCTGGTGCTCATCGGCTCGATGTCGCAACCGCGCCCGCGCAACAGCGCCAGCGCGCGCGGCAGGTCCAGGTCGTTCTTGAAGCCATAGTGGATCACGACCTGCCAGCAGTCATGGCCCAGCGACTCGATCTGCAACCGCCTGTCCAGCCCGATCCACGGGGTTTCGTGGTTGTGCACGGTGACGAACAGGTTTTGCTGGTGCAGCACCTTGTTGTGCTTGAGGTTGTGCAGCAGTGCATTGGGCACTGCGCCGGTTCCGGCGGTCAGGAAGACGGCGGTGCCTTCGACGCGCGTGGGCGGGTTGGTGAAGACCGACGCCAGAAAATCCTTCAGATCGAGGGCGTCGGCACGCAGCTTGACGTTGAGCAGCCTGCGCCCTTCCTTCCAGGTCATCATCAGCGCAAACACGATGCCACCGATCATCAGCGGGAACCAGCCACCCTGGAACAGCTTGAGCAGGTTGGAGGCAAAGAAGGCCAGGTCGACCACGGCGAAACAGCCGGTGGCCGCTACACACAGCGCCAGCGGGTAGCCCCAGCCGTAACGGATCACAAAGAAGGTCAGCGTGGTGGTGATCAGCATGTCCAGCGTCACGGCGATCCCGTAGGCCGCCGCCAGGTTGCTCGACGAGCGGAACATCACGACCGCCAGCACGATGGCCACGAACAACCCCCAGTTGACCAGCGGCATGTAGATCTGGCCGGTATCGCGCACGCTGGTGTGCTGTATGCCCAAGCGTGGCAGATAGCCCAGTTGTATCACCTGCTTGGTCACGCTGAAGGCGCCGGTGATCAAAGCCTGCGAGGCGATCACCGTGGCCATGGTGGCCAGCACCACCAGCGGGATCAGCGCCCAGTCGGGCGCCATCATGTAAAACGGATTGCGGACCGCCCCGGGTTCGGCCAGCAGCAGCGCCCCCTGGCCAAAGTAGTTCAGCGTCAGCGCAGGCATGGCCACGCCGAACCAGGCCAGGCGGATGGGCCGCTTGCCGAAATGCCCCAGGTCGGCGTACAGCGCTTCCGCCCCGGTGACGCACAGCACCACGGCGCCCAGGATGATGAAACTGGTGCCCGGGTTGGCGAACATGAAGCCCAGCGCATGGTGCGGGCTCAAGGCCCACAGGATCTCGGGGTGCCCCAGGATATGCGCCAGGCCCAGCAGGGCAATGCTGGCAAACCACACCAGGGTGATGGGGCCAAAGAATTTGCCGATGCCACCGGTGCCGCGCTTTTGCACGGCGAAAAGGCAAAACAGCACCACCAGCGTGATCGGGATCACGTACTTCTTGAAGTGGGGCGAGACCACCTCCAGCCCCTCGATGGCCGACAGCACCGAAATCGCCGGGGTGATGACGCCATCGCCATAGAACAGCGAGGTGCCGAAGATGCCCACCGCCAGCAGCGCCGAGCGCAGACGGGGTTTGTCCTTGACGGCCTGGGAGGCCAGGGCCAGCATCGCGACCAAGCCGCCTTCGCCATGGTTGTCGGCGCGCAGCACCAGCACCACGTACTTGAGCGAGACAATGACCGTCAGCGTCCAGAAGAAGATGGACAGGATGCCGTAGACATTGCTCTGGGTGAACGGCACATGGCCGGACCCGAAGACCTCCTTGACGGCATACAGCACGCTGGTGCCGATGTCACCGTAGACCACACCGATGGCGCCCAGCGTGAGCGCTGCGAGCGATGACTTGGAACTTTGCACTGACCACCACCCCGGCGCGCTGGGTCGGACGGGGCTCCGTTGCTTTGAGGAGCGCTATTGTGCGCTCGCGCTGCGCCCGTGATGCGCCCGTGCTGCGCGCCTGCGCTGCACGGGCGCCGGCTCGCGCGTCCGGCGGGGGAAGTCACCTCAGTCGTACACCTCGGCATCCGGGTTGGTCGCCTCCAACTCATAGCTGGCCGCCAGCATGGCCAGGCGCGCCACCACGCCATACATATAAAAACGGTTCGGGCCGCTGACACCGGGACGAACGCCGGACTGGGGCGACGGGGTGCTGTGCTCGAAAGCCAGTGGCACAAAGCCGGCATCCGGCGGACTCTCGTCGTCGCCACGCTCGGCGTGGATGCGGTAAAAGCCACCCACCACATAGCGGTCCATCATGTAGACCACGGGCTCGGCTATCGCGTCATTCACCCGCTCGCGGGTCAGAACGCCTTCCTGGACGATGAGCGCGCTGGCCGGCTGACCGTCCTTGCCGAACACCATCATGTGGCGCACCTTGCGCTGCAACGCATCGAGATCCTTGGTCTCGCGCACGGTCATGATGCCCATGTCGGGACGGCCGTTGTCCGCCTTGACGGTGACGAACGGCTTCTCGTTGATGCCATATTCCTTGTACTTGCGGCGCACCTTGGCCAGCAGGGCGTCCACCGTGGTCTGCAACTGCCCCAGGCCCTTGCCCCCGGTGCCGTCCACTGCGGCGCACTGGCTGTACATGGGGTTGATGAGCCAGGGGTCTATGCCCAGCATCTTGCCCAAACGCTTGGCCACTTCTTCGTAATTCTTGAAGTGGGTGCTCAAGCGGCGCACGCTCCGGCCGGCATGCAGCGGGGGCAACAGGTATTGCTCGTGAATCTCTTCCAGGATGCCCGGCGGCCCCGCCAGCAAATCGTTGTTCAGCAAGATGGTGCAGGGGTCAAAGTCCTTCAGGCCCAGACGGCGCTTGGTGCGCACCACGGGTTCGAGCGTCACGCTGTCGCCGTTGGGCAGCTTGATCAGGGTGGGCTTTTTGATCTCGGGGCTGATCGAGCCCACGCGCACATTCAGACCCGCCATGTTGAAGATGCGCTGCAACTGCACCACGTTGGCCAGGTAGAAGGTATTGCGCTGGTGGTTCTCGGGAATGATCAGCAGGTTGCGCGCCTCCGGGCAGATCTTCTCGATGGCGGCCATCGCCGCCTGCACCGCCAGCGGCAGCATCTCGGTGGTCAGGTTGTTCCAGCCACCCGGAAACAGGTTGCTGTCCACCGGCGCCAGCTTGAAGCCCGCATTGCGGATGTCGACCGAGGTATAGAACGGCGGCTGATGCTCCATCCATTCCAGGCGGAACCAGCGTTCGATGGCAGGCATCGAGTCGAGGATGCGCTGTTCGAGTTCGTTGATCGGCCCGGTCAGGGCCGTGATGAGATGCGGAACCATGGCAACAACCCCCCGGAAAGCGCTGGCGCTCGATTGTAGGGACTTGGGGGTCAGACCGAGGCTTCGCAAGCCCTGCCCGTGATGGCCTTCCTGGCACCGGCGGCGAGCGGCATGCCGGCCCCACTGGGGTAGCTCCGCTTGACAGCGGTCACAAAATGATCAACGATGTTGATGTTTTATCTTTTGGCGCCATGATCGCTCAACGCAACAGAGAGGTTACTGTCCCATGTCCACCGCACAGACCATCGCACCGAGCATCCCGGCAGACCCCGCCACACTCAGGCGCGCCATGACCGCAGGGGTCATCGGTCATTTTGTCGAATGGTACGACTATGGCGTTTATGCCTATGTCGCAACGATTCTCGCCGTGGTGTTTTTTGCTCCATCGGATCCGACTGCGGCGTTGCTCTCGGTCTTTGCCACTTTCGCGGTGGCCTTTTTCGCCCGACCGCTCGGCGGGTTGATTTTCGGATACCTTGGCGACCGGATCGGACGGCAACGCTGTCTGGCATTCGTCATCGTGCTGATGTCGGTTGCGACCTTCACGATCGGTATCTTGCCAACCTATGAACAAGTGTCGGTGCTGGCACCTGTTTTGCTGCTGATCTGCCGCATCGTTCAAGGACTGTCCGCAGGCGGCGAGATTGCGGGGGCATCCTCATTCATCAATGAATATGCCCCCCAGGGCCGACGCGGCTTGTTTTCAAGTTTGCTGCCCGCAGCGTCGGCCGTGGGATTGCTGCTCGGTGCCCTGCTGATGGCCATTTTGACGGCGAATCTATCGGCGCAACAGATGATCGCCTGGGGCTGGCGTGTCCCTTTCCTGATTGCGCTACTGCTGGGGGCCGCCGGCCTTTATTTGCGGATCAAAATCGAAGACACACCCATGTTCCGTGCATTGGTGAGCGCAGCCAAAACCGAGGCCAATCCGCTGAAGGCGAGTATCATGCAACAGTCCCGATGGATTGCCGTCGCCTTCGGGGCCACGCTCACCTATGGCGTCGGCTTTTATACGATCCTCAGTTACATGCCATCCTATCTCAGGCTCGTCTCGAAACTCGACCAGACTTCGGTATTTGCCATCACGGCAGTGACCCTGATCGCTCATATCATCGCGCTGCCGATGTGGGGTGCGCTCTCGGATCGCGTGGGGCGACGCCCGGTGATCCTTGGCGCCAGTCTGGCACTCATGGTCGTCACCTACCCGGCCTTTCTTCTGCTGGCACAAGGCAATACCCCGATCACCGGCATGATCGGGGGCGCCTTCATGGCCATCCTCATTGCTGCCGGTGCTGCGCCACTTTTTGCCTATATGGCGGAGATGTTTCCCACCACGGTCCGGGCGAGTTCCATTTCCATTGGCTACAACGCTTCGGTCATGTTGTTTGGTGGAACAGCGCCATTCATCGCCACCTACCTCATCCAATCGACAGGCAGCCAGGTTGCACCGAGTTTCTACCTGGTGGCTGCTGCAGCCTGCGCTGCACTGACCCTGCTCTTTGCCGGCACCAACGATAAAAGCCACCGCATTGAATTGAGACAGAGGTAATCGGGACATTCGTGGTATTGATTTTTGTAAAGGATGCAGCATGACTGATGCAAAGCACGGCGAAACCATACAAGGCCCGATGTCATACGGACATTGGATTGCAGGTCGTGAAACACACTCGGGGGGCGCCAGCTTTCCCTCCCATAACCCGACGACAGGCGCCGAGTGGGGGCGGTTCGCCTTGGGATCGCAAGATACGGTCGGGGATGCCGTAGCGGCGGCAACAGCCGCATTCGAGGGCGCCGAATGGTCGTCACTGTCGCCTACGCGCCGGGGTCGGTTGATGATGCGCTGGGGCGATGCCATTGCGCAGCATGCCGAAAAACTGGGGGCACTGGAAACCAGTCAGAATGGCAAGCTGCTATCCGAGATGGTACTGCAGGCGCGCATCGTGCCCGACTGGCTTTATTACTATGGCGGTCTGGCAGACAAGATCGAGGGCCGGGTCATTCCGGTCGAACGGCGTTCGGTACTCAACTATACGCGGCGGGAGGCGCTGGGCGTGGTGGGCGTCATCATGCCGTGGAATTCGCCGCTTTTCCTGACGACGATGGCGGTGGCGCCGGCGCTTGCGGCGGGCAATACCGTCGTCATCAAGCCGTCCGAAGTAAGCTCCGCGTCAATCATCGAAGCCGTCAAATTGGCCGAGCAGATCGGATTTCCACGCGGCGTTCTGAATGTCGTGACCGGTGGGCGTGAAACGGCAGAGGCGCTCATCGACCATTGCGGGGTTGCCAAGATCGCTTTCACCGGAGGGGTCGAGGCGGGCCGCGCAGTCGGTGTGCGGGCCGCCCGGCGCATGGCGCAGGTCACTCTGGAGTTGGGTGGTAAATCGGCGAATATCGTGTTCCCGGATGCAGATTTGGCCCAGGCCAGGGCGGGACTGCTGGCCGGTATTTTTGCCGCAGCGGGACAGACCTGTGTAGCTGGCTCGCGCGCGTTCGTGCACCGCAGCATTCACGATCGATTGCTGGCCGAACTCGCCGAGCGGGCAAAAAATATCAGGATCGGCAACCCCCTCGATCCCGCGACGCAAATGGGGCCGGTGGCAACGAAGGCGCAACTCGACAAGGACGAGTCAATGGTGCGCCGGGCCATCGATGAAGGCGCCCAAGTGGTTCATGGCGGCTGCCGCGCTGCGGTAGACGGGTTTCCCGGGGGATATTTCTATACCCCGACCATTCTCACGGGCGTCAGCCCCGGGAGCTATATTGCGCAAAACGAAGTATTCGGTCCGGTGCTGTCGGTCATTCCCTTTGATGATGAAGACGAGGTCATCGCGCTGGCCAACGGAACAGGCTTTGGCCTCGCAGCAGGCATTTGGTCGCTCAATATTCGCCAGGCGCATCGGGTGGCCAACCAATTGCAGGCGGGAACCGTCTGGGTCAACATGTATCGGGCCATGAGCTTCAATTCGCCATTCGGCGGCTACAAGGCCAGTGGCATCGGTCGGCAAAACGGCATCGAAGCGATCGACTCCTACCTGCAAACCAAGAGTATCTGGTGCGAACTGAGCCAAGAGGTGCAAGACCCCTTTGTGATGCGTGCCTGAAACCTGATGCAGGTGTTTCCTTTTCATTGACCGACTGAAATCAAAAACCCCATGACCGATGCCGAAACCGCAGTAATGCCAGACAGGACAAATACCAGCCGCGATCACGCCAAACGCTATGTACGGCATTTTCTGGCTGACTTCGCCAAACTCGATCAGGAATATCCGCGCACCTACCCCAGGATGATCGTGCGCGGTGAAGGTGCCTATGTGATCGACGAAGAGGGGCGCCGGATTCTGGACGCCGGCAGCCACCTCGGGGCTTGTCAGATCGGCCACGGCCATCCGGAGGTCGCCGACCGTATCCATCAGCAGGTGCGCAATATTGAATTCATAGCGCTCGATGCGGGCGTTTCGCATGTCTATGCCGCAGCGCTGGGCGAACGCCTGGCAAAAATGGTGTTGTGCGACGATCCTGTTTTTTCATTTACCAACAGCGGCAGTGAATCCAATGAACTGGCATTCAAGATCGCCCGCCAATACCACAGACGCCGCGGCCAGCCCGGGCGCGTGAAAATTTTTTCGCGCAATGGCTCCTACCATGGCTCCACGTTGGCAACATCTGCTGCAACCGGGGCCGCGCCATTCAAGGAGGGGTTCGGGCCGCTGCCCGAGGGATTCATCCAGGGCGCGCAGCCCTCGCCCGGCCGCTGCGGTCACTGCGGATTCAACGATGCCTGCTCCCTGGCCTGTCTTGATGATTTCGAGCGTCTGATCATGGCCGAGGGCTCCGAAACCGTTGCGGCCGTCATTGCCGAGCCGATTGCCATTCCCCAGGCCGTCAAAGTGCCACCGCCCGATTATTTTGTTCGCCTGCGCAAGTTCTGTGATGACCATGGCATTCTGCTCATCATCGATGAGGTGGTGTGCGGCTTTGGGCGTACCGGCCGCATGTTCGGCGCCGAGCATTTTGGCGTGCACGGTGATATCGTGACCTTTGCCAAGGGACTTACCTCGGGTTATGTGCCGATGGGTGCAGTGGCCGTTGCGCGCCATGTCGAGGAGGTATTCAAAAATGCCCCTTTGCTGCACCTGAACACCTATGCCGGCCATCCGGTGGCGTGTGCAGCCGCGATGGCCGTGCTCGATATCATGGAGCGCGAGCAACTGGTGCTGCACAGCGCGCGCATGGAACCCATTTTGCGGCGTGAATTGCAGCGCTTGCAAAATGCAGTGGCCAGGGTGCGGTATCTTTCCGTCATTGGACTGTTGTCCAGCGTGATCGTCGATATATCGGATCGACCCGATCCCGACGCCGTGATCCGGCGCGTGCGCAATATCGCCTACGATAACGGACTGCTGGCCCGCGTTGCCCGCGATGGCGCACTCCTGAGCGTGCACTTTTATCCCCCATTGGTGGTTGCCGAGCAAGATATCGTTGCCGGGGTGCGCGCACTGGAAATCGCTTTGCGCATGATTTGACGAAAGTCCGACCATGCGCATCGTCGAAATTCGCGAGCGGGCCATCCCGCTGCAAGCCAATATCAAGAACTCTGTCGTCAATTTTGCCGGGCATACCGTTTCACTGTTGGCATTGATCACCGACGTCATGCAAGATGGCAAGCCGGTGGCGGGATTGGCCTTCGATTCCATTGGCCGCTTTGGCCAGAGTGGCCTGCTGCGCGAACGATTCATTCCGCGATTGATGCAAGCGCAGCCGCAACTGCTGCTGACGGACGATGGGAAACTGTTCGATCCGCAGCGGGTGCTGTCGGTCATCATGCAAAACGAGAAACCCGGCGGTCATGGTGACCGTGCCCATGCGGCCGCCGCGATCGAGCTCGCGGTCTGGGATTTGAACGCCAAATTGCAGCACATGCCTGCATGGCAGCACATTGCGAATCATTTTGGAGTCGTCCCCGGGCCGACCATGCCGGTCTATGCGGCCGGCGGATATTATTACCCTGAAGATAACCAAGGCCGTTTGCAGGGTGAATTGCAGCATTACCGTGATCTCGGGTATGGTCGCTTCAAAATGAAGATTGGCGGCGCCTCGCTCGTCGAAGACATGGCGCGCATCGAAGCGGCCCTGAAGGTGGTCGGAAACCCTGCCGATCTGGCGGTCGACGCCAACGGGCGTTTTGATCTCCAGACCGCTCTGGCTTATGGCCATGCCATGAAGGATTTCGGCTTGCGCTGGTATGAAGAGGCTGGGGATCCACTCGATTTTGCGCTGATGGCCGCACTTGCAGAGCAATACCCGCACCGCCTGGCCACGGGAGAAAATCTGTTTTCTGTCAGCGATGTAAGGAATCTGGTTCATTTTGGTCAAATGCGGCCAAATTTTGATCTGTTTCAGATGGACCCGGGTCTCAGTTATGGGCTTGGTGAATTCGTGAAGATGATCGGCGTGATCGAAGCGCAGGGCTATTCACGGCTCGATGTCCATCCGCACGGTGGTCATATGATGGCCCTGCACATCGTTGTCGGTCTGGGACTTGGCGGTTCGGAGGCTTACCCCGGGGTGTTTTCTCCATTCGGGGGCTACACGGCAGGGTGCCGCATTGCGGACGGCGGCGTTACGCCCGGCCGGGCGCCGGGTTTTGGATTGGAAGAAAAAACGGATTTATATCCGCATATTCAAACCCTGCTCTGCATGTAACTTCGAGGAGTTGTGATGCCCTTGCTCAAAGTGAATCGCGAGCGTCTGAAGCGCAGCATGGACCAGATATCGACGATAGGCGCCACCCCCAGGGGTGGAATGCATCGTCTGGCGCTCGGCGATAAGGACCGGCAGGCGCGCGATTTGCTCAAGCGGTGGTGCATGGACGCCGGATTTCCGGTCAGGGTGGACCCGATCGGCAATATGTTCGCGCGGCGGGCGGGACGCCATTCCGATAGCCCGCCGGTGGTTATTGGCAGCCATCTGGACAGCCAGTGCATGGCAGGTCGCTTCGATGGGCCTGTGGGCGTCATCGCGGCATTGGAAGTGCTGCGCACGCTGGATGACCAGCGCGTGGTCACGCAAGCGCCGATTGACTTGGTCAACTGGACCAATGAGGAGGGCGCGCGGTTCAGCCCGCCGCTTTTGGGGTCGGGCGTTTTCACCGGGGCCCATGATCTGGATTTTGCGCTGCGCCANACGGACAAGGAAGGTCTGAGCGTTCAGCAGGAACTGGTCAGGATTGGATATGCCGGTGCGGGNCCGGTNACGCTTCCTGTCAGAAAATATATCGAATTGCATATCGAGCAAGGGGTGGTTCTTGAGCAGGCAGCCATCGGGATCGGTGTGGTTACCGGATTTGTCGGCATCCGCGACACCAAAGTGACCGTGCTGGGCCAGAGCACACATGCCGGCCCGCTGGCGATGGACAGCCGGCGTGACGCATTGGTGGGGGCTGCGGGCATGATTTTGGCAGCCAGGGAGATTGGTCTGGCGCATGGCCCGGATGCCCGGGTCACGATTGGCAAACTCGCCATTCCTTCGGACTCGCACAGCGTGGTGCCGGGTTGCGTCGAAATGGTGCTGGATGTTCGCCACCCGGACGCCCACCGCCTCGATGCGGTGGTTTTCGCATTGCAGCAGCGCTTTCGTGCCATGGCGACCGACAGCGGGTTGGCGGTGCATTTCGAGGACAGTTGGTATTACCCGCCGGTGGTGTTCGATTCCGGGCTGCGTTCGCAGATTGCCGAGGCCGCTGCGGGTTTTGGGTATTCGCATATGGAGTTGCCGAGCCGGGCCGGCCATGACGCGCTGAACATGGCGCGGGTTGCGCCCACGGCGATGATCTTCATTCCGTGTCGCGCCGGTCTGAGCCATAACGAACTGGAATTTGCCGAAGATCAGGATATCGCCGCTGGTGCCGATGTGCTTTTGGCGGCCGCGCTGGCTGCTGCCCGGTGATCGTTCCGGCCCAGGCCATTCGATTATCAGGGTTCATTCCATTTCCCAATCGTTCGCGAAGGCGGAGCGCAGACTGCACGAATATATGGCAAGCGAAGCCGGCAAGGTGCACGGATGATTCGGGAATGGAATCACGCCGCAATGGGCCATCGTTGCCCCGCTTGCGGGCCACTTCGTCAATGGCCTTTTCATCCGCCATGATGGATGGCATCATGGCTGGCACAGGAATACCGGTGGTGATGGGCCGGTGGTGGGTACCGGGCTGATCCGGTCAGCGTAGCGGAAGGGAGGCCGGGTCTGTTTTCAATCCCGAGGCCCCTGTCAGGGCACCGCAGACACCCCGGTTACGCCCAATCCTTGCCCGCATACAAAACTCCCCGCCCAGGCCATGCCATGCCATGGCGGGCAAGGCTGTTGCGGTGGGGGGCGTTTCGGGCGCGGATACAATCCGGCTTTTGGAGCCTCTTTCATGCGCCTTCTTGGCAAAGCGCTCACCTTCGACGATGTGTTGCTGGTGCCAGCGTACTCCCGGATCCTGCCCAAAGACACGTCGCTTGCGACCAGACTCTCGCGCAATATCGAACTGAACCTGCCGCTGGTGTCNGCCGCCATGGACACCGTGACCGAGGCGCGTCTGGCNATTGCCATTGCCCAGGAGGGCGGCGTCGGCATCGTGCACAAGAACCTCACNCCGCAGGCGCAGGCCGCGCAAGTGGCCAAGGTCAAGCGCTANGAGTCGGGCGTGCTGCGCGATCCGGTGGTNATCACTCCCGGGCACACCGTGCTGCAGGTGCTGCAGTTGTCCGAGCAGTTGGGTATTTCGGGCTTTCCGGTGTGCGATGGCGGCAAGGTGGTTGGCATCGTGACGGGCCGTGACCTGCGCTTCGAGACGCGCTACGACGTCAAGGTCCACCAGATCATGACCCCGCGCGAGAAACTGATCACGGTCAATGAAAAGGACGGCACCACGCCGGCCGAGGCCAAGGCGCTGCTCAACAAGCACAAGCTCGAACGCATCCTGGTGATCAACGACGCCTTCGAGCTCAAGGGCCTGATCACCGTCAAGGACATCACCAAGCAGACCAGTTTCCCCAATGCCGCGCGCGACGCCGCAGGCCGCCTGCGTGTGGGCGCTGCGGTGGGCGTGGGCGAGGGCACCGAAGAGCGCGTCGAGGCCCTGGTCCGGGCCGGCGTCGATGCCATCGTCGTCGACACGGCCCATGGCCACAGCAAGGGCGTGATCGAGCGCGTGCGCTGGGTCCGGCAGAACTATCCCCAGGTCGACGTGATCGGCGGCAACATTGCCACCGGCGCCGGAGCGCTGGCGCTGGTCGAGGCCGGGGCCGACGCCGTCAAGGTCGGCATCGGCCCGGGCTCGATCTGCACCACCCGCATCGTGGCCGGCGTGGGCGTGCCGCAGATCATGGCGATCGACAGCGTCGCCACGGCGCTCAAAGGCACCGGCGTGCCGCTGATCGCCGACGGCGGCATCCGCTACAGCGGAGACATCGCCAAGGCCCTGGCCGCCGGCGCTGGCACGGTGATGATGGGCGGCATGTTTGCCGGCACCGAAGAAGCCCCGGGCGAAGTCATCCTGTACCAGGGCCGCAGCTACAAGAGCTACCGTGGCATGGGCAGCATAGGCGCCATGCAGCAAGGCAGCGCCGACCGCTACTTCCAGGAGTCGAGCACCGGCAACCCCAATGCCGACAAACTGGTGCCCGAAGGCATAGAAGGCCGCGTGCCCTACAAGGGCTCGATGGTTTCCATCGTCTACCAGATGGCCGGCGGCGTGCGCGCCGCCATGGGCTACTGCGGCTGCGCCAGCATCGAGGAGATGAACCACCGGGCCGAATTCGTCGAGATCACCGCCGCCGGCATCCGTGAAAGCCATGTGCACGATGTGCAGATCACCAAGGAAGCGCCGAACTACCGCGCCGATTGATCTCCGCGACGGATCCCCGCCTGATCGGCCTGCACCATGCAACACCAGAAAATCCTGATCCTCGACTTCGGCTCACAGCTCACCCAACTCATCGCCCGCCGCGTGCGCGAGGCCCATGTGTACTGCGAGGTGCAGCCCTGCGACGTGAGCGACGAGTGGCTGCGTGCGTATGCCCAAGACGGCTCGCTCAAGGGCGTGATCCTGTCCGGCAGCCACGCCAGCGTGTATGAAGACAGCACCGACAAGGCGCCCCAGGCGGTGTTCGCGCTGGGCCTGCCAGTGCTGGGCATCTGCTACGGCATGCAGACCATGGCGCATCAGCTCGGCGGCAAGGTCGAGGGCGGCCGACAGCGCGAATTCGGCATGGCCACCGTGCGCGCACGCGGCCACACCGCGCTGCTGGCCGACATTGCCGACTTCACCTCCCCCGAAGGCCACGGCATGCTCGAGGTGTGGATGAGCCACGGCGACAAAGTCACCGAGTTGCCCCCGGGCTTTACGCTCATGGCCAGCACCGACAGTTGCCCGATTGCCGGCATGGCCGACGAGAAACGGCGCTTTTATGCCGTGCAGTTCCACCCCGAAGTCACGCACACGGTGCAGGGCCGGGCGCTGCTGGAGCGCTTTGTGCTGGGCATCTGTGGCGCCAGGCCCGACTGGGTGATGCGCGACCACATTGCCGAGGCGCTGGTGCAGATCCGCCAGCAGGTCGGCGCCGAGCAGGTGATCCTGGGCCTTTCGGGCGGCGTGGACTCCTCCGTGGCCGCAGCGCTGATACAGCGCGCCATCGGCGCGCAACTCACCTGCGTGTTCGTCGATCACGGCCTGCTGCGCCTGAACGAAGGCGACATGGTCATGGACATGTTCGCAGGCCGGCTGCAAGCCCGGGTGATCCGGGTCGACGCCAGCGAGTCATTCCTGTCCCGGCTGGCGGGCGTGAGCGACCCGGAAGCCAAGCGCAAGATCATCGGTGGCCTGTTCATCGAGGTATTCAAGACCGAGGCCGCCAAGCTCAAAGCCAACAACGCCGAGCACCGGGGCGCCACTTTCCTCGCGCAGGGCACCATCTATCCCGACGTGATCGAATCGGGCGGCGCCAAGAGCAAAAAGGCCGTCACCATCAAGAGCCACCACAACGTCGGTGGCCTGCCCGAGCAACTGGGCCTGAAACTGCTGGAACCATTGCGCGACCTGTTCAAGGACGAAGTGCGCGAGTTGGGCCTGGCCCTGGGCCTGCCGCCCGAGATGGTCTACCGCCACCCATTCCCCGGCCCCGGCTTGGGCGTGCGCATCCTGGGCGAGGTGAAGAAGGAATTCGCCGACCTGCTGCGCCAAGCCGACGCGATCTTCATCGAAGAACTGCGCAACTTCACCGACCCCGCCACAGGCAAGACTTGGTACCAACTGACCAGCCAGGCCTTCGCCGTGTTCCTGCCGGTCAAGAGCGTGGGCGTGATGGGCGACGGCCGCACCTACGACTACGTTGTGGCGCTGCGCGCCGTGCAGACCAGCGACTTCATGACAGCCGACCAGGCCGAACTGCCCTACGCCCTGCTCAAGAAAGTGTCGAGCCGCATCATCAACGAAGTGCGTGGCATCAACCGCGTGACCTACGACATATCGAGCAAGCCACCGGCGACCATCGAGTGGGAGTGAATTTCCCTCGTTTCAGGACGTCCCAACGCGCTCTGGTTTTCCCGAGAGTTGCAGTTCTGACCGGGGGGGTAGCGTCTCATAAGGCTTCACACCGCGTCACCCGAGCCAGACCGCTTTGCCGGTACCGGCTTACGGTACGTGTTGGAGGAAAAGGATGCTTGCTGACAAGCAGTTATGGACGCTGAAGGCAGCCGAGAAGGTCTACAAGGTCGCCAGGTCGCCGACCAGCAAGGCCTGTACGTGACGGTCCTGCGTACGGGGAACATCAGCTTTCGCTATGACTACCGGTTGAACGGGCGTCGTGAGACGCTCGTCATCGGTCAGCCAGGCCGGCCAAGACGGCCTGCTCGAACGCGGTCAGTTTCTGTGTTGCCATCGCGGACCTACGTTTTGACCATGTCCAGGTAGCCGCGAATCGGCGCGCCTCGCTTATCGAGACGAGGCCGGCCACCAATGGAGCGCAGGACCGACCGCGAAAGGAGCTTGTTGCCGGCAACGCACGAGGTCTCCGGCATCATCACGCAGTCTGGGCAGGCGCCACCACGCTCCGTGCAAAGCGAACCGGTGCCGCATTGTGTGGCCTTGGAGCCGAGCATCGCGGTCAGCATCGCCGGGCCGGCGTTGCGCCAGAGCGCAGACAGATTGCCCAGGTCCATGGTCGTGCCGTTGCGGTACACGACAAAGGTGAGGTCAACCGGGAAGATGTACTCGCCCAGCGAACCCAGGTCCAAGCCGGAATACTCCGACACGTGCTTCATCAGCAAGTGCGAGTAGCTGTGGAGCAGGGTGTAAAGGTAGAAGTAGATGGGCGGCGTCGTGGTTTCTGGCAAGTTGTCCAAGAACGGGCTCATCGGCTGTGCCGCGCCCAGGAGCCCTGCGCCAATT
>G312J29652_10000055_pt1 | contig 21285 bp, 12 predicted proteins | sample EareggfetidaYelm_FD_29652 | JGI IMG/M metagenome (IMG submission 29652) | reverse complement strand
CAGATCGTTACACCATTCGTGCAGGTCGGAACTTACCCGACAAGGAATTTCGCTACCTTAGGACCGTTATAGTTACGGCCGCCGTTTACTGGGGCTTCAGTTCAGAGCTTCGCCTTGCGGCTAACTCCCCCCCTTAACCTTCCAGCACCGGGCAGGTGTCAGGCCTTATACTTCATCTTACGATTTCGCAAAGCCATGTGTTTTTGTTAAACAGTCGCCTGGGCCATTTCTCTGCGACCTTTCTTTATTGCTAAAAATTAGGCATCCCTTCTCCCGAAGTTACAGGATTAATTTGCCGAGTTCCTTAGCCATGATTCACTCGAGCACCTTAGTGTATTCCACTCAACTACCTGTGTCGGTTTGCGGTACGGGTGGCATCTCAATATGCTTAGCGGGTTTTCTTGGAAGTCTGATTAGGTTCGCTATCCATTCGGCCGAAGCCTCCTGGTACTATCGGGTTTTGACATATCTTGCGGACTTACCTGCAAAATATCTATCTACGCCCTTCAACCCGGATATCGTTACCGGGCGGAACTTTCACTCCTTCTTCACCGCATCGCTTGAAACGTCAGTACCGGAATATTAACCGGTTGTCCATCGACTTCGCCTTTCGGCTACGCCTTAGGTCCCGACTGACCCGCGGTTGATTAACATTGCCGCGGAAACCTTAGTCTTTCGGTGGGCCGATTTCTCATCGGCCTTATCGTTACTTATGCCTACATTTGCTTTTCTAACTGCTCCACCTCAAGTTATCTCTTGGCTTCGCCGCGGTTAGAATGCTCCCCTACCACTGTATTGCTACAATCCTAAGCTTCGGTACTATATTTATGCCCGATTATTATCGATGCTCTGTCGCTCGACCAGTGAGCTGTTACGCACTCTTTAAAGGAATAGCTGCTTCCAAGCTAACCTCCTGGCTGTCACGGCAACTGAACCGCCTTAGTTCAACTTAATATAGATTTAGGGACCTTAGCTGTAGGTCTGGGTTCTTTCCCTCTCGGACACGGACCTTAGCACCCATGCCCTCATTGCAAGGTATATTTGGCACCATTCGGAGTTCATCTGGATTTGGCAGGATTTGACTCCCCCTAGTCCAATTGGTAGCTCTACCTGTGCCAAACTCAACCCTCACACTGTTCCTAAAAACATTTCGGGGAGTACGAGCTATTTCTCAGTTTGATTAGCCTTTCACCCCTACCCTCAGTTCATCCAAAAACTTTTCAACGTTTACTGGTTCGGACCTCCATGGCGTTTTACCGCCACTTCATCCTGACCAAGGGTAGATCACAAAGTTTCGCGTCTACTCCCACTGACTGTACGCCCTATTCAGACTCGCTTTCGCTCCGGCTGCCCCCGTTAATCGGGGTTAACCTTGCCAGTGAAAGTAACTCGTAGGCTCATTATGCAAAAGGCACGCCGTCACTTCATTGCGAAGCTCCGACCGCTTGTAAGCGCACGGTTTCAGGTACTATTTCACCCTCCTATTTGGAGTACTTTTCACCTTTCCTTCACAGTACTGGTTCACTATCGGTCTCTCGTGAGTATTTAGCCTTACCGGATGGTGCCGGCAAATTCAAACGGGGCNTCTCCGACCCCGCCCTACTCAGGATACTGCCTCTCCCCTCTGACTTCCTTTACGGGGCTTTCACCCTCTATGGCGCGGTTTCCCAACCGCTTCATGTCGTCTTTGGTTTCGATTATGCAGTCCTATAACCCCCTGTCCGCCTTAACGGAAAGGGTTTGGGCTCTTGCGCTTTCGCTCGCCACTACTTGCGCAATCACTATTGTTTTCTCTTCCTCCGGNTACTTAGATGTTTCAGTTCCCCGGGTTCGCCCTCCAATTACTTGGAGTCTTTGGTCTTCAACCAAAGGGGTTGCCCCATTCGGACATTTGCGGATCAATTCCTATTGGCGGATCCCCGCAACTTTTCGCAGCTTATCACGTCCTTCTTCGCCTTCGAGAGCCTAGGCATTCCCCATGCGCTCTTACTTACTTCTGTAACGATGCTCGTTCCCGATGATCTCTCATCGGGTTTACTCGTGTTTCCGATTCTCATCGGAACTTGTTTCTTTACTTTACTCTTCTTCAGTATGTCAATGAACTTTTTCGCAACCTTTTTATGCCTAAAGACCTCTCAGAACGGCTCTTCTTTGACAATCTCTCGGCGGTTACAATAGCTCCGGCTTTCCGGCTCCCCTTTCGTTAAAAGGGATGCAAATGTAGAAAGACTTTTTTGTAAAACAACACTCCGCCAAACTTTATTTCTTTTTTTTCTCCCCGTTTTTTTTCGTTTCGTTTATAACTTATTGGTAATAAGAAATATAACCTCTGTTTTTTTTCTGAAAAAAAAATTGAATATTTTTTTGTCGCCCTCGCTTTTTTATCAGACGTCGGCAACATTTTTCGCTTTTCACCCCCTTTCCCTTACCCCATACAGCGCAAAAACCGCAGGCTGATTTTTTTATCAAACCTGTAAAAGGGGCTATAGACGGGCATTATTAACTTTTGAAAGGTTCAAAAAACCGCGCGATTGGCGATTGGGTTCAAATTAAAGCGGACGGCGGCATCCTCTTTCCAACATAATTTTGGCAATCGTATTTATTCTGACTTAGGCAGGGATTCTGACTAACGATCTGCATAGTTTCTGAAAATCAGTCAGTTGCAAATAAACGTTAGCCGCAGAAGTCAATGCCGTCGCGGCATAAAGCAGATTTTCTATAAATATTAAACCCCTCTCGGGATGTTTGGCGAAAGCGGCGAAGTCTCCTTTCGTAATGGTTAATGATTAATGCCTCTTCGCAGACACCGGGGGCAATGGGACACGGACACCTTTCTATTTAACATAATGTTGAGTTTAATACTCTCCCCATACACTATCTATGCTTTATCTATGCAGTATCTATGCTTAGGCTATGGAGTATCTATGGCAAAGGCATTAATTTTGGGAGGGTTGGAGCGGGGGCGAATCTCAAAATCCACCCCCCATTTGGAAATAGGGGCTATTGACCCCTGCTTCGAACTTAACCCCTGCCCCATTTTCAAATGGGGCAAGGATAGTGACGGAGATTTTGAGATGCACCCTTTTGGCAATCGTATTTAATAAAGTATTAAAAATTGAATTAAATTTGACAAAAAAAACTATTCGGCAAAACAGAACCAAGGTTGGCGCCAAGGCAGGCATCAGCTTGTTTGCCGTCGGTAAAACAAAAAACGGGACTCAGGAGTTTGGCAAAGCCAGACAAGGAAAAAATATTTCAACAGTTCAGTCATGCAAAAGAACCTCATAAAAAAATCAGGTTTCGCGCCAAAAGAAAATACCAAGGGCATTTTTTGGAAAAAGTATGCCGCCTTTGGAAACTACTGCATTGAGGCCGACTTCGAGCAAGAGAAAATAAATTTCGGGGACTTAATTATTGCCGAACAAAAAACAACGCTTCACTTTTCTCCAAACGAAAATTGGGTAGTTTTGGAATGTGTAAACAGGCTGCTGGAAAAAGGCTATCCGCCCCAAAACATCATATTGGAAAAAACATGGTCCACCGGTCATGGGACAAGCGGCCGGCTGGATATTTTGGTAACAAGAGACGACGGAAGCGCCTATCTGATGATAGAATGTAAGACTTGGGGAAACGAATTTGAAAAAGAACTGAAAAGAATTGAAAAAGACGGAGGACAATTGTTTACCTATTTTCAACAAGACAAAAATGCAGACATTTTGATGCTTTATGCTTCGGGGGCAGACGATAACGGAATTAACTACCGAAGCGAAATAATTAAAATTGAAGCAGATTACAGGCAGGCGGGAAATGTAAAAGATTTTCATGAGCGTTGGAATAAACTGCGTAAGTCAAACGGTTTTTTTGAATCGTGGGTTTCGCCTTATGAATTTCAAAGCAAGGCGTTAACAAAAAAGGATTTAAAAGCGCTGAAACAGGAAGACAGCAGTTTTATCTTTAACAGGTTTTTAGAAATCTTGAGGCGCCATGCGGTATCTGATAAATCCAACGCATTTAATAAGATTTTTACTTTGTTCCTTTGCAAAATTATAGACGAAGACAGAAATGACGACGAACAACTGCATTTCCAATGGATAGAAGGAGAGGACACTCACATATCTTTTCAAAAACGACTGGCTGACCTTCATAACAGAGGCATGCTGGAACTGCTTGAAAAGAAGGTAACAGACATCAGCGACGTCGAGTTTGAAAAACAATTCCAACCCGTGGAAGACCGCTATAAGGAAAAATTTAAGGAAATCCTTACAGAAATNCGNCTAAAAAAGAACAGCGAATTTGCCGTCAAAGAGGTTTATGACGAGGCTTCTTTTTTGGACAATGCCAAGGCGGTGAAAGAAGTAGTAGAATTGTTGCAGGTTTACCAGCTTCGTTACAGTTGCCGTCAGCAATTCCTTAGCGATTTTTTTGAGCTGCTTTTGACCACCGGTTTAAAACAAGAATCAGGACAATTTTTTACCCCCGTTCCTGTTGCCCGATTTATAATCAAAAGCCTTCCTTTTCATAAAATCATAGAACAAAAATTACGGCAAGGCAACCCGAATGATTTGTTGCCCGCCATCATCGACTATGCGGCAGGCAGCGGGCATTTTATTACGGAATCAATGGAAGAGATACAAAAACATATTGACGCCATGGATGAAAACCAATATGCCCCAACCGCTAAAAGAGCATTAAAAAAATGGAAGGAAGTCCCGTTTGATTGGGCAAAAGATTATGTNTATGGCGTCGAAAAAGACTATCGACTGGCAAAAACCGCCAAGGTAAGCTGCTACCTCCACGGAGACGGGTTAGCCAAAGTGATCCATGGAGACGGATTAGGAGATTTTAATACCTCAAAAGAGTTTAAAGACTTGTTGAAAAATACCGATAAGACCTATCCGCAGGACAACAAACAATTCGACGCGGTTATTTCCAATCCGCCTTACTCTGTAGCCGCCCTTAAACGCAATATGACAGACGATAAAAAAGCGAAACAGGCTTTTGAACTTTATTCCCGATTAACCGACCAAAGCAGCGAAATAGAATGTCTGTTTATTGAACGCGCCAAACAGTTGCTGAAGGACGGAGGCGTCGCAGGAATAATTTTACCCCATTCAATTCTCGACAACGGCTCTGTTCTCAATATCCAAACAAGAGAAATCATGTTGCGGTATTTTGACATAATAGCCATCATGGAATTAGGCGCAAATACCTTTATGGCAACCGACGTCAAGACCGTTATCTTTTTTTTAAGAAGAAAAAACAATGCCGATTTTGTCAATGTAAAAGCTTCAGTCGATAAGTTCTTTCAAAGCTATCAGGACATAACCATCAATGGAATTGAAAAGCCGATCCATGAGTATGTATCCCAAATATGGGGAGGGATTGCTTTTAGAGATTTCGTGGCCCTGCTGGAAAAACGACCTAACCGCGAAATTACAGAACATGACATTTACAAAGAATACGCGGAAAAATTCAGCGGCAGCCAAACCGAAAAACTGGAGCAAATAATTGTCGCGGAAAAGGAAAAAACAGCCTATTTTATTATGGCTTATCCTCAAAGATTAGTCTATGCCAAAACCGGCGAAAAGAACGATGAAAAACAATTTTTAGGGTATGAATTCAGCAGCAGGCGAGGAAGCGAAGGAATTCGTCCCATAAAAAAAGGCAGCACAATAGAGGCGTGCACAAGCCTGTATGACAGCAAAGATTTAAACCATTCCGAAAAAGCAAACTATTACATTTCTCAGGCTTTTAAAGGCAATGTGGATTTGCCTGTTCCCGATTCTTTAAATAACCATATTGAATATCTGAATCTTTTTGAGTTGCTTGATTTTACAGAAGTTGATTTCTGCAAAAAGATAAAAAAAACGACAAAAGCCAATATCAAATACGAGGAGGCGTGGGGCACCGCCAATCTGACCGCATTGGTTAGCATTGCAGACATTAAAAAAGGGAAGTCTATTACTAAGGCACAGACTGCGGAAGGCCGTATCCCGGTAATTGCAGGGGGACAAAATCCTGCGTATTTCCATAATCAATCAAATCGCGACGGAAATATAATAACCGTGAGCGCATCGGGCGCCTATGCGGGATTCTTAAATTATTTCGACGCCCCTATTTTTGCGTCTGACTGCAACACCATCAAGTCAAAAGACGAAAAGTTAATGCCCACACGGCTGCTGTTTTACTTTTTAAAAGCATTGCAACCTCAATTTTACCAATTACAAAGAGGGCAGGATCAACCTCATGTTTACGGCAACGACATTGAAAAAGTAAAAATTCCTCTGTTTGCTGACTTTAAGATAACCCATAAAATTTTAGAGGAAATAGACGCATTGGAAGCTAAAGCAAAAACTCATGTAGTGGCAGACATTGACAAGCAAAGGGAGCAAATCCTGAAAAAATATCTGTAAAATCCCCACACGCAAGCACGCGCTTTATACCGCCTCGTATCGCCCTTTAGCGAAGGGTTGCGCCCCTTGCCATTTTGAAAAATCGCAAAAGCGCTCTCTTGGAAAGAATATTCTTTTGGCTCTGACGGCTGTTTTGCCTGTCCTAATTGGCGAGGCTTCGTCGGGAACAGTTCGCGGCATATCATTTCGCAAGGTTAAAATCAGTATCTTTGCGCTCTTTTATAAAAAATTTCAATAAAAAAGGTTAATGTTTTTCCGACGATTGTACAGGCTCATTAATTGGCTCAGCATAGACGTGATGCTCGGCGCAATGGCGAGTGCGGTGTTTTTTCTCCGAATTTCGGGGATTGCGCTTTCGCGGGCGCCTATTCTCTTGCTCGGTCTTTCGGTTTGGGTGATCTACGTTGCCGATCATCTCTTGGACGCACANCATATCGGGCAGGCGCATACCCTGCGCCACCGTTTTCATCGCCGACATTTTATGTCGTTGCTCATCGCCCTTTTTGCGGTGCTTTCCGTCATAGGCGTGTCCGCTTTTTTTGTGAGACTTGAAATTCTCGGCGGGGGCATCCTGATGATGATGCTCGTGGCGCTCTACTTCATTTTGCGAAGCTATTTTGGTTTTATAAAAGAAATAGGCATTGCTCTTCTTTTCTGCGCCGGGGTATTGTTTCCGAGCATTGCCGACGGCTCTTCGTTTTGGAANCTTTTCACCCGATGGGAAGTTTTTTCATTTATAGACATTGTGCTCATCAACGTCATGATTTTTTCTTGGTACGAATATGAAGACGACGTCCGCGAGGGGTTCAATTCCTTTGCCGTGCGTTTCGGGAAAGGCGTCACGCGGTATGCGGTGAACGGACTGTTCGGCTTGCAGGCGCTCATTTTATGGCGAGGCCTTTACGTCGATTTTCAACTTTATCCTTTTCTCATTCTTTTCTCCATGGCGACGGCGTTGATGATTGTTTTTGTTTTTCCAAAATATTTTCAGCTCAATGAACGTTTTCGGCTTTTAGGAGATTCTGTATTTTTGTTCCCTATATTTATTTTGACGGCGAGCTTTTTGCGACCATGAAGACAGAAGAAGTATTATCCCCCAAACAACAGCGAGAGTTTCTGCTATTGCCCGTGACTCTCTATAAAAATACGCCGCAGTGGATTCGTCCGCTCGACTCCGACATTGAAAGCGTTTTTGACCCGACAAAAAATCGCGCCTTCCGTCATGGGCAGTGCATCCGCTGGCTGTTGCGAAACGACGACGGCAAAGCAATCGGACGAGTGGCCGCTTTTGTAAATGACAAAACCACCGACCGCGCCACCGAACAACCCACGGGAGGCATGGGTTTTTTTGAATGTATTGAAAATCAAGAAGCCGCTTTCATGCTCTTCGACGCCTGCAAGCATTGGCTGCAAAGCAAGGGCATGGAGGCCATGGACGGGCCCATCAATTTTGGCGAACGCAACAAATGGTGGGGACTTTTGATTGAGGGCTTCGACCGCGAACCCAATTATCAATGCGATTATCATCACGCTTATTACAAAACTTTTTTTGAAGCCTACGGTTTTCAAATTTATTTCAATCAAATCACTTTTGGGCGCGAACGCAAATGGCCGGTGACCGAAAAACTGTTGCGAAAAGCCGAGATATGCAAGCGCGACAAAGATTATACATTTTCTTATCTGCCCAAAAAAGAGTGGGGCAAATTGCCTGAACTCATTCGCACCGTATATAATAAGGCGTGGGCTAATCGCCTTGAAATTCCTGAACTCTCGGAAGCCAATACCAAGCATCTGGTGAAACAACTGCGCCCTATTTTGAATGAAAAACTCTTGTGGTTTGGCTATTATAAAGGAGAGCCTGTGGCTTTCTTTCTGGCCGTGCCTGAAGTGAACCAAGTCTTTCGCTACGTGAACGGAAAGATGGACTGGATTGGCAAACTAAAATTTGTATGGTACAATCATTGGCTCAAAAATCGCAAAGCGCTCGGCTTGCTCTTTGGCGTGGTGCCCGAACACCAAGGCAAGGGCGTGGACGGCGCGCTCCTCGAAAGTTCGCGGCATACCTATCAGTCGCGGGCAGTGAAGTACGACAGCATAGAAATAAACTGGATTGGCGACTTCAATCAAAAAATGATGCGCATAGCCGAACAAATTAATACCGTGATACTGAAAAAGCACGCCACCTATCGCCTCCTCTTTGATCCGACAAAGCCTTTTAAACGAATGCCCTATATGAAATGAATTAATGGTTAATGCCCCCGCTGCCCCGCTTTAGCCAGAAGAAAATAGCGGATTTTCAGTTTGAAGGCCAAATTAGTCAAAAAAATATGGGATGCGCCTGCCCCATTTGCTGAAACAATATTACATTTGCAAACTTTTAAATCATTTTACGCATGGACAATTCAAAATATACATTACTTGTTTTAGCGGCCGGAGTGGGCAGCCGCTACGGAGGCATCAAACAAATGGACGGCTTCGGCCCCGACGGGGAAACCATTATGGACTATTCTCTCTTTGACGCCATTCGGGCCGGGTTCAACAAAATCGTTTTCATTGTCCGCGAAGAAATTTTGGACGCCGTGAAAGAGAAATTTTTGCCTAAACTGGAAGGCAAAGCCGAAGTTGCGTTTGTCATCCAGTCGTTGAATAGCTTAATTCCTCCGCAATATCAGCAGGCGGAGCGCGTGAAACCTTGGGGCACAGGACACGCCATGCTCTGCGCCAAAGAGGTTATCAATGAACCTTTTGGCGTAATTAACGCCGACGATTTTTACGGAAGCGAAGCCTTCTCTGCGCTGATGAAATTTTTTAAGTCAAATCAGGAAGCTCATGCCTTGGTGGGCTATACGTTGAAGTATGTTTTATCGGAGTACGGCTCGGTGTCGCGCGGTTGCGGCGAAACCGACGCCCAAGGTTTTTTGTCGGGCATTGTAGAGCGCATCACGGTGGTAAAGGAGGGCGGAAAAATCCTTTCCAAAGAAGCCACAGGCGATCTGGAACTCTCGCCCGAAACACCCACTTCGATGAATTTCTGGGGATTCCACCCCTCTATTTTTAACATTGCAAAACCGATGTTCGACCAATTCGTGATTGACAATCAAAATAAATTCAAAGCCGAATTTTTTATTCCTCTTTTTGTCAATGCGATGATTAAACAAAAGTTGGCGCAGGTGAAAGTGGTGGACGGCGGAAGCACGTGGTTTGGCGTAACCTACCAAGAAGATAAACCGATAGTAAAAGATAAAATCAAAGAACTGGCGCGCATCGGGAAATATCCGGCGCCGCTTTGGAAATAAAAAAAATGAAAAAAATTTTTTGGATTCTTTCGCTTATTGGTTACGCCGCTTGGGGGCAAGGCGGTTCAGAAGAGTTTGCCTCGCTAATCACTGCCGAAAACCTGAAGCGGGATTTAACCATTTTTGCCTCCGATGAATTTGAAGGAAGGGAAACCGGTACGCGCGGAGAAAAATTGGCCGCAACGTTTATCGCCGACGCTTATAAAAAAGCCGAACTGACTCCGCTTGTCAACGGTTCTTATTTCATGCCTGTTCCGCTCTATCAGCCTCTGCGAACGGAGACCTTTATTCAAGTGGAGAGAATGAGCAGCAGAGACTTAGCCCACTTGATTTATATCGGCCGCAACGACGGCAGTTTCAACGGACTCCTCGTTTATGCCGGCCTTGGCCAACGGCAAGTTTTAGAAAAAACAGACGTGAAAGACAAAGCGGTTTTAGTTCATCTTAACTCCGGCCCGTCGGCTTTATATCCGAAAGCGGGCAACCTCGCAAGCGATATTTATAAGCGCGGCGCAAAAGCAGTTTTGTTCATCGCCGCTTCTAAGGAGGAGGAATGGAAACAGTTTACCGATTCAAAGGCGGAAAGCTATCCCAAAGGAGGCATTTCTCTCGACCCTCCAAAATTTGAAAAAGGTTTTTTTGTGGTCCATGAAAAATGGGCAAGCAAATGGTATGGCTGTTCGCCGAAAAAGCTGTTGGACGCCGCGCTTGCTTCTCCCCAAAAATTGGGAACGTGGCCGCGCAAAACAATTACTTGTCAAGGCGGCTTTAAAGCGGTTGAAATAAAATCCGAAAACGTGGCGGGCTTCTTGGAAGGAACTGATAAAAAAGACGAAGTGATAGTGGTAAGCGCTCATCTTGATCACATCGGCATGGATTCGGGAGAAGGCGACGTCATCAACAATGGCGCCGACGACGACGGTTCGGGCATTGTGTCGATGCTGCAAATTGCTCATGCTTTTTCCGCCGCCAAAAAAGAAGGACACGCCCCGCGCCGAAGCCTTTTGTTTTTAGCCATGACGGGAGAGGAAGAGGGATTGCTCGGTTCAAGTTATTATGCCTCGCATCCGCTGATTCCGCTTTCAAATACGGTAGCAGACTTAAACATCGACATGGTGGGACGAGTGGACAAACCGCATAAAAATGCGGAAGATTACGTGTATGTTATCGGCGCCGATAAACTTTCCCTTGACTTGCATAAAATCAATGAAACGGCAAACGACAATTTCACTCATCTCAAGCTCGACTATACTTACAACGACGTCAATCATCCCGAACGATTGTATCAGCGAAGCGACCATTGGAATTTTGCCAAAAACAATGTGCCGATTGCCTTCTTCTTCGACGGTATTCACGAGGATTATCANCAAGTATCGGATGAAGTTTCAAAAATTAATTTTCCGTTGCTCGCCAAAAGAGCCGCCCTTGTTTTTCATACGGCTTGGGAAATTGCCAATCGGGAGGAGAGAATAAGGAATAACGCCGTAAAGCAGGACGAAAACTAAAAGCGCAAGGCAAGCGAATGTCTTTGGCGGCGTCGCGCGGCAACAGAGCGAAAAAATCTACTTCAACAACTCCGCCATATCGTCGTCGTCGTTGAGATTATTCATTTGACGCAAAATCCAGGCGCTGCGGGAGTTGATAAAATTGGAGAAGGGGATTTTTCCATATCGCTTGGGGTCGGGCAAACAGGCGGCGATGAAAGACGCCTCGCGCCTTGTGAGTTCTTTCGCGCTCTTGTTGAAATATTTTTGCGCGGCGGCTTCGACGCCAAACACTCCCTTGCCTGTTTCAGCTACATTGAGATAGACTTCCATAATCCTTTTTTTGCCCCAAACAAGTTCGATCAAAAAGGTATAATATACTTCCAATGCCTTTCGTACCCACGTGCGCCCTTGCCACAAAAAAACATTCTTCGCCGTCTGCTGACTAATGGTGGAAGCCCCTCGCATGCGTTTTGATTTTTTGTTTTTGAGATAAGCCTTTTGAATGCTTCTCCAGTCAAATCCATTGTGGTCGGGGAAAATTTGATCTTCGGAAGCCATCACGGCCAGTCGCATGGCGGGAGAAATATTTTCCAAAGAAACATAACTGCGCCGCAATCCGTGGCCGCCTGTCCAACTTGAAATTTGAGTGAGGGTGACGGGCGGCGGCATCCAACGCAACAATACCGCATAAACTAATTGCAAAATGAAGAGCAGGAAAAGAAGCCGAAGCGTTTTTTTGAAAATCCGAAAGAGTATTATCATTTCGAAAGTTAGAAAAATAATTCATATTAGTCTTGTTTTATGGACGGCACGGGAGTCAACTCTGCCGTTATTCATCCGCCTGCCAACGCCAATTCATACGCCCGTTCATAGTGGCTCACCAGGGTACTCCAGTCGAAAGCCACCGAATAGCTTTCGACGCGATTTCGTTGCATAATGCGGTCGCGGCGGTTTTGTTTTATGAACGTGTAGAGATGAACCGCCAGTTGGCGCGCGCTCCATTCAAAGGTTCGCTTGCCGCGTTCCACCACATACATTCCGCCCTTTTCATAGTCGGGCATATTTTTCAAAAGATAATCGCCAAAACCGCTGAGGTCGCTTGTCACCGCAGGCACTCCGCTGGCCATGCACTCAAGCGGCGTATAGCCCCACGGTTCATAATAGCTCGGAAAAATTCCCAAGTGACAGCCGCGCACAAAATGCCCGTAGTCCATCCCAAAAAGCGGACTCGATGAATTGATAAAATCGGGATGATAAACAATCTTCACGCGATCGGCGGCTTTGTTGAGAAAATTTCTTTTGGTTACAAATTTCAAAATATCGTCGTTGGCTTCGTCCGCCAAGCGATGCGTAATGGGCAACGGAAGTTTATCGCTTCTCCACGTCTGCACGATGCGCCGATAGCGAAGCCTCCAATATTCTTCCACATATTGATTGAGGTCGGGCAGTTGATTGTCGCGGCGGCTCGTGCTTTCGGAGAACAGGTGCGTTCCCACTTGTTTCAAAATAGCTTCGCAGGTTTGTCTGATTTCTTCCATCATGGCGCGCGATTGCAGGACTTCGGGACGAATGTTGTTATACTCCCGTTTGGTGATGAAGAACATCACAATGGTAATGTCCGATTTTTCCTGAATCATTCGCGCATTCAGCTGGGTAAGGGCTTCCAAGGTTAAGTCGAATCCCTTATTCTTATATTCATACCGTCCCGAAGTGAAGAAGTAGAGTGTTTTTTCTAAATCGAAGGGGGAGTAGTGAAAGAAATGCCCCATCACAAACTGATGAATTTTTTCTTTATAATAAGAATGTAGATTTTGAAATTCATGCAGGGCTTCAAAGCGTTCGATGTTTAAGCCGTTGGGCAAAATGACGTCGGGGGCGCGGCTCAGCAAGTGGCGACATTCGTTGGCGGTGACGTCGCTCACGGTACTCATGACGGTGCAGCTCTGTGCGCAACCGTATTCTATCGCCGCCTCAATGGCAACGCCAAATTTTACGGCTTCATCATGCCATTTGAAAAAAGGCAGATGGGCGTAAAACAAGGGGGAGTTGATGGCTAAGTGTCTCCCCAACTGCGTGGCGTGCGTGGTGAAAATGGTCTTTATCGGAAGATTGTCTTTTTTAATGTCTAAAATGGGAAGTCCCGCCATCCATTCGTGGAAGTGGGCAATGAGCGGACGGTCGTTTTCCAGCAATTGGTTCAGCTCTTCAATAAACAAAAAAACTAAGTGGGCAAAAGCCACCACCTGCGTGATAAGCGGATGACAATCGGCGGTGGAGATGTTGTGGTTTTTCCAGAGCAGATATTTTATCACGCTCATTTTCTTTTCTTCCATCACATTGGGATTGAGCAACACCACGCGCGGTTTGCCTGTGATGAGCCATTCGGCATACACCACATCGTATCCTTTTTTGCGCAAGTTGGCCGTGGCAATTCCAAAAACGTCCGCCGCGTCTTCGAGCGGCTCCAGTTCGGCCATGATATTTTTATTCAAATAAGGGCCTATCATGCAATAGCGGCCGCTGTGGTTGTTCACCATCGCCTGTGCCTTCGAGCGGATAACGGTGTAAATGCCGCCCACTTGATTGCACACTTCCCACGCACATTCTATCAAATATTTATTGCTTGACGGGGTGTTTTTTTTTCCAAACTTTTTTGCCATAAGAGAGACATTTTCAGAAAGATAATAATTCAGTTCAATATTTTCAAAGACTATTGTTTGTTTTGGATAAAAGACGGCAAACAAGCGNCNATNANGNGCGCCTCTCAAAATTCCCTCTGCCCCGCCCCCGTTTGAAAATGGGGGCTTTGACCAAGCCTATGCCCCCCGCTCCGACGCGGGACATTGCCCCTTCATGTCGCGGGCTATAAAGAGGTATGTCGTTTTCAAGTCGGTCGGCTGAAAATGCTCAAATCTTTTTTTAAAGTGTCCTGTTCCAATATTTTCCGAGGTAGTTTTTACAAGCTAATTGGTACTTTTCCTTGCTAAATCCTTCAAACTTATACTTTTCATTTGCGGCAATATAATTAAAATTCTTTTCCCGCTCTTTAGCATTCTTAGATTTTAGATTCAAGTAATAAATGCAACTTTTAGGAGGGGCAAAAAGAGCCGCTTGCCAATATAATATTTTTTTTCCGCAGGAGAGGAGGGAAATCCCCCCTTGCCTCCTGCTGAATGCGAGGAATTCCCTCCATCCCCCTAGCCCCCAAAGCCTTCAATTGCGAGGCATTTTACCAATAAATAAACAAAGGTAAAAAGTTGTATTTGTGCCTTGAATCCGCCATTTGAATTCCATAATTATATTGAAAAACCCTTTAATTCTCTAAAATTCCTTTTAATGTGTATTCGGCGCTGAAAGAGATATGAGGAATTTTCAAATCAATTATTTTCTGTAATATTACTATAACCTTATCCTTGTATTCTTTTGCTAANAAGGAAGCAGTCCATAATTGAACCCCATAATTTGGATAATCCAACAGGGGCAGTAATTTATTAATACGGTTATTTTCGGTTAAAAAATCAAAAGATTGTTTCATTTGCTTATAATATTTATTGGCAAGTTTATGATCTCCCCCGTCAAACAATTTAACATTTTCGATAGCAGAGTTATGGAATACATTAACAGCCTCGTCTATATTTTTTATTTTCATTTTTTTTTATTGATTATAGCAACCAAATTCTTTTCATTTTTCAATTCCATAATCATATTGAAACAGGAAACTTTTTCCTTTCAGCCAATCTTCTGCTGTTTAGCATTTATTATCCCATAACCGCCGCCACTAAAACAAAGTTCATTCATGCTGCTTAAAGGGGAAATTTGAAATGCCCCCGTTTAAAGACGGAGGCAATTCAATTCATGCTTGTTTTATTTCACCACCGGAAAAGACGATATTCTCAAGCGGGCGGCGCCCATCGGTATTAGTTCAATTTCCTGCGCATGGGTTGAAACACTGACGGGGCTTTGCGGCAACACATCGCAGAGACCGTATTTATCTAAAATCCATTCGGGAATAATTTTTCCTTTTGCCTTCAACATCACCGGAACGGACTCTTGCGTAAAAGGAAAATCGTCGCTTGGCCAAGGCTTTTTTATAATTTGAAATTGCTCTTCCAACGGTTTGTCGTTCAAGGCCAACCCGTAGTTCCACATGCTGGCCGGATAAATTTCGAATGCCGGCCAAAGCGATTGATCCACATTCTCCTGAAATTTTGAATCGTATGTGACGGATTTTTTGCTGTCCATTTGTTTATAAACTTCCGTAATTTTAAGGGAGAAGGCGAGCGGCCCGTAGCAGATGCTGACGCTGTTCTTGTTTTTCGTCCAAGTCTCTTTGCTTAGTTTCATCGGCAACGCCAATTCCACCACGTCGCCGCTCTTCCATTTTCTTTCAATACGCGCGTAGCTTCCGGCTTCAAAAACGGCCTCTTGCACGGCTCCGTTGAGTTTCACTTTTGCCGCCGTACACCACGCAGGAATGCGCAGGTATAAAGGAAAACTAACGGCGCTTGAAGTTCCGATTTCTATCTTAATATTTTCATCAAATGGATAGAGGGCGCTTTGCTTCAAATTCACCGGCTGACCTTTTCCGCCCGCTTTTATATTCGCCTCGCTGCTGCCGTATAAAATAGCGGCAATGCCGTTGTCGGGCGTCGCCATCCACAAATATTCGGCATAATAAGGCCAGCCCATCGCGTGGTCGTGCTGACAGCAACGGGAGCTGAACGGGTTCATCATTAAATAAGGCCCTTCGTTTTGAATACCGGGGGCATGGTTGCGACTGTCGCTTACCGCCATGTTTGGAGAAGTAAGGTAACGCAACCCTCTAAAATCAGGCATCACAGACGCCGGATAGGAATTGAACGCCACATTCTCGCAGTGGTCTGCCCACATGGGGTCGCCTGTAATTCCGATAAGGATTTCATCGGAAACCATCTGCTCTACAATTCCGCATGTTTCTATTGCTTGGCGCGGGTCGTCGTACCCCGCCCGGGCATTCTCGTCCGCGCCAAACATGCCGCCCGGAACCTGCCCATAAATATCGCGAACCAGACGGAAGTCTTTGTAGGTGGCTTCTAAGTCGCGACTGTCTTTTGTTTGAAGATAGTAAGTGGCAGGCTCTCGGAAGCATTGGGCAATATTCACGTTGTGCCANTTGGGCAAGTTATCTTTTTGCGACCAATTNGCCGTATTGCGATGAATTTTGACAGCCAAGTCGAGCAGCCATTTTTCCCCTGTTCTGTTATATAGCCAATAGACACTGTAAAGATTGTCTCCGCCTCTGCTGTTTTCCCAATAGGTTTCCAGCAACTGCTCATCGGGCAGAGTCATCTGCCATTGAAAATATTTTTTCATAAAAGGAATAACTCTTGNGTCGCGGCTGTATTCATGATAGGACTGCATGCACCAAAGCATTAACATATTCGGCCACAAGTCAGGTATTTGCTTTTTCTGCTGTTTGTCTTTTTCGGTAAGTTTAGGNCCGAAGTATCCGCCGGGTTCTTGGCTTTCAAAAACTTTATTCAGCCAATTTTTTGTTTCGGAAATAATTGATTGATCGTTTAAAATATAACCCAAGTTTCCGTATCCTTTTAACCAATAGGGCACCTCCTCCCAACCGTGGTCGCCTTTGCCGTCGTTGCTATACCACGCATTATTTTTTTTGTCGAGCCATGCGCTTATGGTTCCCAACTGACCGGTAAGCCCGTCGCGTTGCAACTCAAGATACTTCAATAACCACCCCTGCGGTTTAATTGAACCCACCGGCAACTTCACAAACGAAGAAGGCAACAGAGGGGGGCGGTTGCCTTTGTAGAAAGAATTGGATGCGTTTGCGGAAGGTCTCTTCACATTGGTTATCTTATCTTGACCATAGCCCGAAAGGCATAAAAAGAGAAGCAGGGCTATTCCGTTTATAATAGCCGGCTTTTTGGCGGTTTTGCGGTTCTTTGTCATATCATACGTTTATTAAAGTTCTTTACTATTATTTATTTTGTGCAGCCGTATCCGTGCGCAGTTCAATGCCCGATATTTTCCTCGGCACCCACACTTGCATTTCGCCTTTGCCGCGATTCGCCCAGCAATGATAGGGTATCGCTTTTATTTTCTGCGTTTCTGTTTTTACGCCCGTGCCGTCCTTGGAAACCTTGACCATCAGGGCATCCGCCTCAAGCGTTACCGTTCCTCCTAAAAGCGCCTCCTCTTTTTCTGCGTGAAAAGCCGCGTTATCAGGCAATATAATATTCATTATTTTTCCGTTATTGTCGGGATGCTCAAAACAGTAAACCAACGGCCCCCTTTGCAAGGAAACCCGATTGATGTTTTCCCTGATACTGTCGCATGAAATCACTCTCCTNACCGGCATGGGAAGGGCGAGAGCTATCTTGTCGTTTTTCTTCCATTCTCTCGTGATAACGGCAAATCCGTCCTTCATCATGTAATCGGCCGGTTTCCCGTTCACGGTCAATTCAAATGCGTCGCTTGAAGCGTCTTGATAGCGGTAAGTATTGCCCGGCGCCGGTTGCTTTACCCAACCCGGTATTCTGACATATAATTGAAATTTAATTTTCTTATCGGGCGAGACAATCATCTGCACGTTGCCGTCCCACGGATAATTAGTACTCTGCGCAATCGACACTTTTGATTGTCGAATCGAAAGCGTTGTGCGGCTGCCCACAAATAAATTTACNCTTATGGCNTCCGGCGACTTGGCATAAATGTAATCGCCGATTGAAGCCGTAAGCCGCGCAATATTGGAAGGACANCAAGCGCACCCAAACCATTCGCTTCGGGNATAGCCTCCGTCCGACGCCAAAGGATTNCCGTAAAAAAATCTATCCCCNGAAAGCGAGAGTCCGTCCAAGGCGGCGTTGTACAAACTTCTCTCTAATATATCAATGTATTTGGCGTCGCCTGTCAGCAGGTTCATGCGCTGGTTCCAAAACACCATGCCCACCGATGCGCAGGTTTCGCAGTAGGCTTCTTTATTNGGCAAATCGTAATCGGCGCTAAAGCCTTCATTCTTGCCCGATGAACCAATGCCGCCGGTGATATACATATTGCGATACACGACGTCTTCCCACACGTTTTTCATGGCGTTCATGTAGCCGGCGTCGTTCTTGGCGGCCGCCACGTCTGCGGCGCCGGTATATAAATACATGGCTCTGACGGCATGGCCGGTAATGTTTCGTTGGTCTTTTACGGGCGTCCCGTCCTGACAATAGTCGGGGTCTTTCCAGTTATCCCATATTTTTCCTTTTCCGTATCCATGTCCGCGCTGTTCAATAAACCATTCGGCAAGGTCGAGGTATTTTCGGTTTCCCGTAGTTCTGTATAATTTCACCAGCGCCAATTCAATCTCTTGATGCCCCGACACCCAATGCCTGTTTTGCTTCCTGAAAACTGAGTCCATATGATCGGCAAATCGGATGGCGGCCTCCAACAGTTTTCTTTTGCCGGTGGTGTTGTAGTAGGCCACCGCCGCCTCTATTAAATGTCCGGCGCAATAATCTTCGTGCTTCTCCATATCCGTCCAGCGTTGGTCGGGCGCGTTCAAGGCGTAGTAGGTATTCAAATACCCGTCGGGTTGCTGCGCGGCGACAATCTTATCAATCCATTCTTCAGCCTTTTGCGCCGTCTTTTCGTCGGGATGATTCTTGAGCGAGTAGGCTATTGCCTCCAAGGCTTTGTACACATCCGAGTCGTCAAAATAAATACCCTCATGTTTCTCCCCCTGCTTTCGCGCGACTTTTTCAAAATTTCGGATACGCGGTGTTTTAACCTCCGTTTGTTCGATGCAAACAGGCACGGTAACTTCGGCAATCTTTTCCGTTCGCGGCTTCCAAAAATTGTCGGCAATCTGCACCTGCGAAAAATTAACCGCCTCAATTTTTGGAAAGACGGATTGCGAGCGCCCGCATACGCACACGGCGCTTAGTCCCCACATTAATATTTTTTTCTTTTTCATAATTTATTTACTCATGTTATTTTTATAAAATTCAACCTCCTAAGACACGGAGTTCCGTTTTTTTTCACTCTGTGATTTTTACATTCAAGGGTCGCGCTGAAATCCGCACCCTTCGCTTGGCTTGGAATTAACATGAAAAAGAATCCATTGGCATACGCGGACGGTGTTCCTCATGGCTGTTACTCTATTCACCCGCTCTCTTTTGTCATTCATTATTTTTACCATAAAACAATTTACGCCGGCCGCCTCCTTCGCGGATTAAAATTGCCAAAGCGCCTCATGCGAGCGCCATTTTTTGCCATTCCTCAATGTATCGTCAAAAATGCTTTCTGATACTTGACAGCGCAAAGAAATTCTAATTATTTTAATTTAGTTATTCATTCCGTATCATTTTTTACCCGAATTGTTGCAAATTTAACGGGTGCCTTTCAAATCTTGATTGTTCCGGCAGGTTTGCCCTTGTTCTGCTAATCATTTGCTCCTCTCTTTAGGCGATTGGATTTGAGGCCGGAATACTTTGATAAAAACCTTTCTAGTTTTCAAAAAAAAATCGCATCGGAAAGCCCCCATTTAGGAGAATTTGAAAGACGCCTCATTTTAATCCTGCAAATTTTGTGTTTATGTTTGCTCATGGTTTGCCGCGCGGCATTAAATTACGCAAACATGACATTCAGAAATTGTTTAACGAAAGAATGTAAAAAGAAGAGGGCTGACTCCCGCCGCGTCGCATGTCGGAAGTGTCGGTCTGCCGACAAGGATTTTGTGCCTATATCTCATGTTGCGCTTATTAGAAATTTCAACATTAAACTGCCTAAATAATTAAAGATGATACGCACCATGGATGCCTCTCAAAATTTCAATTGCTATGGATAGCTTCAGTATGCGACCTCTCTTTGAGCGCCAAAAGTCATTTATATGAGAGGTCAGCGAGAGGATGGCGTAGGTCTCGAAGGCAACGCGGGTTAGGGATGATTGGAACGGAATTTTTTTGGTTTATAAAGCCCGACGCCGGCAAAAACTAAAAACAAAAAAGAGACCGACTCTTTTCTTTTTGAGATGGTCTCTCCTTTGTTTAATGAGCGAAACCTTATTTGACTTTGACCATGAAATGGTCGTTACGTGTAGTTAAAGCGAGCACATCATAGTTGTTTTCCCCGTCTTTCAAGACGACATAGTTGCCCCTCGTGATTCGCAAATCAACCATGCTTCCGTTGGGCATTTCCGCCAAGTCGGAATTTTTGAAAACATAGCCCTCCGCCACGTCTTTGGTATTGATAATCTTCCGCACGGTCTCCGGAAAATTCTTCTTATGGGTGAAGTTGTTAGTTCCAAATCCAGGATCGTATTCCAAATAAATCAAGATGCCTTTCAAGTTTTGCGCATCTTCATTCCACTTAATGCGGAAGCCCTCTTGCAGGATAAATGTGCCGGAGTCCTTCTCATTATAAACCGGCGCCAAACCTTCTATCTCCTTTGGAATGTAGAGGGAGCCGGCTACCTCCTTGGTACCCTCCACTCGCGCAACCGCGCTGACCACAGGCACTTGAAGTTCTATGGAAATTGTAGTGCCAAAGACATCGCGCGCGGCATGGCGCCCGTTCCGACCATAAGTTCCCCCGCCGCCCAAGTCGTAGGTATAGTTATTGAAACTATTGAGGATTGGCTCAAGCACGTGGTTTCCAAATTTTACTTTTCCGCCCTTGAAGTACCTTCCCTTATCAGAAAAGTGCCCCTCCATAACCTGAGCCTGCTCTTCTTTTTCGCCTGAGAGACTCCCCGTAGAGGCGAAGGTAAACATCCCCTTCTTGTCCTGCCTCAAGAATTCTAAATAGCTCTGCAGGGTTTCCGGCTCTGGCTTTTCCTGAAGAAAGCGGTCTGTTGATTGTCTGCAACTGCTGAAATATAAAATTCCAATGAAGGCAAGGCAGACTAAATTATATGTTGTTTTCATAGTTGATATTTACGTTTTCTATTGACATTTGATAAATCCTCCTTTAGACGCTTTAGTCGCGACTAACTCTGCAGCATAGATACCTCCTGACAAAGCCCTTGGTATTGTTGCTTCGAATAGTGTTCTCCCCAAAATCACCATATTTGGATTGGCGGATTCAAGTCACAAATGCAAC
>G312J29652_10000051_pt1 | contig 22164 bp, 25 predicted proteins | sample EareggfetidaYelm_FD_29652 | JGI IMG/M metagenome (IMG submission 29652) | reverse complement strand
CCTGTCGTTTCTCAATCTGGTTTGTACTTATATCTGGATTACTTGATTGTTAACACGCCCTAGGAATGATGATCAGATTGGCGACTCGGTTGCGCCTGCCCACCCGACTGTGGAAGAGCGGCTTCGAAAGGTCGCTGAAGCTCTGCGCCCGATTGCGAAGCAACTGCCGGACAGTACTTCTGGAAACGACTACGCGCCAGTGGCAGTAGTCAGTGACGTGCTCACGCACATGTACAAGGAAACTGCCTTCTACCTGGAGAAACTACAGGACGCAATCTGCACGCGCGTGAACAGCGACGATCCAAAGAAGGGCTGTGGGAAATAATTGCCGGGCAGACGGCCCCTCACTTAGACACGGATCGGTCTAACGTGTCTTCATTGCGCCAGGGCCAGCGGATTCGGGGATGCCTCAGCGATCTTCGTCAGCGTGTTTCGGTCGGTGTGGTGGAAAGGATCGGCCTGTCCCAGTATCTGCAACACTGTGTCCTGATCATAGGACCAGGTTCCATCGGCATGGAACGCGACCTTGATGCGCCAGTCCAGCGTGGTGAACGCATGTTCGATGAACGGATTGGACACGATGCCATTGACCAGGCTTCCGCGTGAAGCCGCCAGCTCGAAACCATCGGCGTCCGCGCTGGCCTGCCCGATGGCCATCGCCACCTGCCCCCGGGGAATGGCCAGCGTGTGCATGACGGTGCCGGTAGCGGGCTCCCACAGCCAGTAGCCGACCTGGTCGTGGTACATCTTGGTCAATCCGGGCTTGTGTATGTAGGTGTGATAGCGCAAATCGTAGAGCACCTGCGGTCCGTTGGTTTGCGGATCGATCGGCTGCAATTCGTAGTGCCCCACGTACACCTGCGTTTTGGGCCCTTGCGCCTTGGGCTTGACATCCACGCCCTTAACGCCGCGCCACGCCCCCGCCATCCGGCGCAGAGGGCCGAGGTTGGCCAGCGTGTTGCCATCCAGGTCGGAAGGTTCGGTGTAGATATCTTCGGGAAATCGGGGCGAGGAGCGCGTCATGGTGGGTTGTGAATGCGATGGGAGTGTTCCCGACAGTATCCGCTGACCGAAGGCTCGCGGCGCCTCAGCCGTCATCGCATGCATGCCGCCCCACTCTGCCTCTACAGACCGAGGCTGTGTTTCGCTGCACCCCAGTTGGGGGCATACTCAATGCCAACCGCCGCGAGGTCAGCGGCGATGTCGCCCTGGAGGTGCCGGGTGTTCGGTGCGAAGTACTCCTTGGTGTTCGACGACGCAAAGACCATGGGGGCCGTCATCCCGGCGGCCCTCAGTTGGCTCGCTGCTTCGATGTAGGCCTCGACGATCACGCAGTCCTTCATCGACTCCTTGCCGCGCCGCGCAGGCGTTCGGGGCTCGTTGACGCGCCTGAATGCCCGGCTGGCCACGCCATCGTTGTGCGGAACCACCTGAGCGACCTGCGTCCATTGATCGAGCACGGGCCTTGCCCGACTGACGTGCCCATTCAGATGGCGAACTTGCAGATGCCCTTGGGCTCCAAACACTCCGGCCACTTCGTGGATGCGCTGCGCCTGGGCGAGGAATTTTTCCAGGGCGGCTTGCGCCTCTTCCTCAACGTTCGCAACGTTGCCCGCGATTTCGAGGGTGACCTGCTCCGCCATGAGGACAGTCAGGCCGGAGCCCGCTTCGGCCATCTCGAGCAGGGCGAGCCCGACGTTGACGTCACCAGGCGTGACGCTCTCGCGGGTGATGTCGCGAACCACATCGAGCACCGTGCACGTGTCCACGCACAGCACCGGCAACCCCAGCCCCACCAAGCGAGATATTTCTTGCGCACTCAAACTCATGAGCGCGACTGGTCATATTGCTCAAGGAGGCTGAGGGCGAATTCATAGTCGATCGCCAGTTCATGGGCCCTGTCTTCGGACCAATGCTCCACTTCGATCAGCCACCGCACGAGTTGATCGGTGTCCAAGCGCTTCGATGCGTGGTGTGTCGCGATCAGGAAAGCGTACCATCGATCCCGGTCCATGGGATGCGCGGCGCCCGTGGACTTGTTGGCCAGGCGCGAAAAGCGCCTCAGCGCGGTAGCAGGTTCCGCGTCGAGCCAGTCGTCCAGGGACTGATGGGGCGAGGACAGCTCAACCTCAAAGCCGCCGACACGGGCCGCAGGCTGCGCGATCCTGGCCACGAAGTCACGCAGGATGGTGTTGTACTTGGTGATGCCCAGTTCACCGACGTTTCGGGGCACGATGTTGGAGACCTTGTAGCCCTCCCCCTCCTGCCAGAGCACCAAGCCGGATTCGTCGACGTCATCGAAGGCGTCCCGCACCAGAACTATCGCATCCTCGTCATCGACCGCGTGATCCCGGATGTCTTCTTCCCGCTCCAGATCGTGGTGCCATGGCGCCTGGACCTGGGCGAGGATGCTCGCCCGGACCGAAGTCGCCGATAGGCGGCTCTTGAGGTGAAGATTTTGGAAAACCTCGATGTTCTTGTCTGTCATGTCGGTTGGACCCATGGGAATCATGGGAAGGATTGGGAAGATGGACGGCGATGGGAAGGCTGTGAGCCTAGCGTTTGCGCCGGGGCGGGGCCAGCAGTTCGGATCGGCCGATCGTCACGCGGGTCTGCTCCGCAGGCTCGGGGTCGGAGAAACCGGCAGCGGCAATCGCAGCATCCAGGCCCCGCACGGCCACGTTCGCCTTCGGGTCACGCAACGACGCCATGCCTTCATTCCAGGCATGCACCATCTGCTTGGCGACCGGGCGCCAGCATGGCTCGTTCTTGGCCGCCTCGATCACTTCCTTGCCGACCTCCACCGCCGATTCGCACAGGCGCTCGACCATGTCGGCGCAATGCCGCGGCGAAATGCCAAGCCGCGCACTGAAAAAACGCTGCAGCGCCTTGCCGGCGGCCCAGGTCTGTCGGCCATCGATCGACAGCCCCGGCGGGTTGTTCGCGTAGCGTGGGTAGGCCTGCGTGGTCACGATGTCATAGACCGGCGTGAAGCCCACGTCGCCGAGCCCGGTGTAGTACAGCGCGATGTTCTTGGCATGGCAGTCGGCGTTGCGCACCACGTAGTTGGTCAGCACGTGCCACCCGAACCGCTCCAGTTGGACGCGCACCTGTGCCGGCGGCAGGTAGGCGCGCGTGGCGATGAGTACCTTCTCGGTGGTGGTGGCGTATTTCTCATGAGGGGGCAGACCCAGCAGACCACAGGCATCCTCAAGCCCATGCGTGGGTGCGCCTTGCTCGTCCACGTCGAAGCGTTCGACCAACAGCACCCGGCCATCGTCGGACATGCGGGTGCGAGCCACCGGCACCACGTTCAGGCGTTCCAACACGCGCATGCTGTGAAACTCGTTGAAGCCCAGGTAGGGCGTGCTGTCATCCGAACCCTTGATGATGTGACGGCTGGTTCGCAACGTGGGCTTGCCCAGCGGTCCCAGGGCCTCGTCGGACGCCTCTTCGGGCGCAATGAACTTGGGCACCATGCCCGAGATCGACGCCCGGGCATAGCGGCGCACCAGCGACGCGAAATGCTCAGTGGTGTTGTCCGCCTTCAGCAGGCTGTCGATCTGCAGGGGCGCCATCTCCAGGCCGGGCTTGCCGCCTTCGGGCGTGACCGTGACGCGGCCGATGCCCGTGCCGCCCACCACCGCCAACAGAGACAGGTCTGTGCCGTCGAGCAGGGGCCCGAACTCCTCGCGGATGATGTTCAGCAGGTAGCCCTCGGGCAGGTTCTGGCGAAAGAACGGATGCAGATCACGCGGCCAGCGCCAAGCCTCGTCACGCACCGGCATGGTCAGGCTGACGAAATCGGCCACGTCGGTGTCACGCAGGTACTTCAGCACATCCTCGTCGCGCTCACGATAGAGTTGGGCAACGGTCCTTCCGCTGACCTGGACGTCGAGCCTCACGGCAAGTCACCTTGGCGCTGCTCGGCCAGGATGTCCTCGACCGTGCGCACGTGCCCAGGCTTGACCAGCTTCAGGTCGTAGCCGGAGGCTTCGAGCAGACGCACCAGCGCCGACACGCTCATGTCGCCCTTGGAGAGGTTCTCCATGCGCGCCACGGTCGTGCGCGAAACACCTGCTCGCTGGGCGAGTTCGTCCTGGCTCAGCCGCGCGTCGCGGCGGGCCCCCTTGAGCATCTCGGCAATATCAGAAAGCGTCGTCACTGTAGCCCCGAAGCATCAAAAACTGTCTATAAGGCGAATAATGTAGCCCAAGAGACACAAATATTCAAACCCAAAGTCTCAATGGTTACCGCACACGCATTGTTTGCAAACGTGGCAACCACAGGGCTGGAAGTCGAGTCCTTCGTAAAGGGGGAAAGCGGATCTTCGACGGAAAAATCGCGTTCATCGTCGGTACTTCAAAGGCCTGTTAAGGACTGCAGTCACTGGCATTCCGGTCGCTCAACGCACCGCATCGCCGCATCGGGCAAGTCTACGCCGCCGATCCCCCCGGTCCTGAGCATCGGCTCGCCATTCAGTTGAAACCGGTGATCCGTTCACCCTTGCGCAATCTCGCCTGCACTATCCGACACAAGAGCGGATTCTTGGACCTCCCATGGAGGCAACTGCTCCAGCAAGAACTCATAAAGGCACTTGGCCGCCCGAGGCAATTCGCGGTCTGCCCGCTCCAGCCACATCTCGGTCGACGGCAGGGTGGGGAACCCTTCTTCTGGCAGGAGGGGGCGCAGCCCCGGGGCCGCCCGAACGGTCGAGTCCTGAAAAACCCCGACCGCCAGTCCCGCCAGAACGCAGGCCTTCAGGACTTCCACGCTGGAACTCTCTTGCACCACCACCCAGCGCCGTCCGGCCGCCGTCAACGCTTCTTGGGCCCACCGCCTGAGCAGCGATCCCTGCGGAAGTACTGCCAGGGGAATGGGTGTCTTGAGATGCGGCCTGGCCCGATGGGACATCGCCCAGACCACGGGGTCCTTGCGCAGCAGGACGCCATTGCCTTCGCCGCCCTGGAAGGCATTGATCGTGAGATCGAAGGCAGGCGCCAGCTTCCTCTGCATCTCCTCGGCGACGCCGACCTCCAGGTCGATATGGATGGCGGGATAAAGCTCGGAGAACTCGGCCAGCAGCAACGGGAGCACCGTGGTGGCGTAGTAGTTCGTCGCTCCCATGCGTACTGCTCCACTCACGATTCCAGGACGCAGTTTTTCCATCGCCTCATTGTTCAAGGCCAGCAGGCGGCGGGCATACAAGCGGCATACTGAGCCGGTCCGACGCCGAGCGCACCGTCCTCTGCCACCGGCAGCGGCGAGAAGCCGTCCGACGCCTTGACGATGCGAACCACGGGGTACTGATCGCCCAAGCTGGCCGCCTTCGCCTCGATGGCCTGCATCGTCAGTTCGTCGTAGTGGGTGGGGTGCTGGCAGAACCCCTCGCCCAAGCTCTCGTCGAACAGGCCGGACTGGCGCGCCGAATTGTGCTGGCAGGTCGAGCACTGCGCGGTCGCGAAAACGGCATCGGCCAGTCGGCGAGCGAAGCGGCCAAGCTGCTCCTTGAGCACACCTACCGGCACTTTGTGCGCGATCACGCCGGCCAGGACGCTGTCCTGCTTCTCTGGCGGAACGCCCGCGAGCAGTTCGGCGTGCCCAAGTTGGATCTGGCGGTGGGTCAGAGCCCTCAAGACGGCGAAGGTGCAGATCAGCAGCGCCAGCCGGCGCTCCAGCAGTTCGGGCTTCCAGCCAAGAGCCGCCGCGGCTTCCTCCTTGTCGCCCTTGTGGCGCATCAACATGCGCTTGGCCGCGTGCGCTTCCTCGGCATGCGACATGGCGGCGCGGTGGTGGTTTTCGATGGTGGCGAACGCCTCGGCCTGTTCGTCGCTCAAGGCTTCGATGACCACGGGCATGCCGTAGTCGTCACCGAACACGTTCTTGGCAGCGCGCCAGCGGCGTTCTCCCGCGACGATTTCGTAGAGGTCAGTGCCGGGGAGGGGACGAACGAGGATGGGCTGAATGACCCGTCCGGCGGCGCGCAGGCCTTCTTCAAGCTCGGCCATTTCAACCGGGTCGAAGTATTCGCGGGGGTTCCTGCCCTGCACGATGCGGCGCAGAGGCAAGGTGGGATTGGTGGGGGTTTCCATGAAGGTCTCCTTTCGTCGGATGCCTTCATGCTCTCGTGGGGTCAGCAATCTTCAAGGGCACGCGCCCGAGGGTCACGTCTGCGGTCAGCGGCGCTGCGGGACACACGTTGGCGGGCTATTCCGCCTTCCCGGTCGCGTCGATCAGATCGTCAGCCGCCTGCAGGGCACGGCGAAGGCAGAGCGCGAACGACCCGTCGTCGTGGTGCATGGCGTTGAGTTCGCACTGTTTGCCGCTCTCGATCCGATGCCATGCGCGCTCGGCCCGGCGCAGCAAGTGGGCGACTTCGCACAGGGCGCCTCGGTCATCCCGTGTGATCCGGTCGAGCAGATGCTGGTCAAGCGGCACGGTCAGGCCCTCGTCGACTGCGTGCGGCCCGTCATGCGTTGCAGACGCGCCGTCAACTCCCGGTGGTGATCGGGAAACCGGGTGAGATTCGGGTCGCTGGCCGCCTGGTTCTACCAGATGCTGGCGTAGTCCTGGACCACGCCGTTGTAGCCGCACTGCGGCCCGTCCTCATCGAACTCGGCGCACAGACGCCGGATCGCTTCGCGGTGGCTCATCCGGCGCACCGACACCAGCACGCCCGGCGTCCAGACCACCCACACGTTGCCGCCGTACGCCCGCACGGCGTCCAGGCCCGAGGCTTCGAAATTCGCGTCCCATCCGTCGCGGCTGGGTGTGGTGTCGCCGAACCCATCCGCCCAGCGCGCATGCGGTGCCAATCGGGCTTCGAGGATGCACCCGCCCGTCTCGTACATGCCGTATTCGTAGGCGACGGTCAGTGATTCGCTCAAGCAGATGCCGGTGCCGGTATAGCTGCGGGAGCGCGAACGCCGGAAGCCATCGCGCAGGATGATGCGCGCGGACGCATCGCGGGTTCCGTGATAGAGGGGCGTTGCCTGCAGCGGGTTGTCGGTAGCCATGCGGGCAGCGTCGCACCCGGCCCGTCCGCTTCAAGGTCGGCGGGGCGTATCGACGCCGGTTCGCACCCCTCCTGCACCCGCCCGGCAACGCACCCTCGACGCCAGCCCCAGATGCCGGGATTGCCGGAACTTGCGCGTGGCGGCCAGCGGTGATCGATTGCGATGGCCTGCCCTCGGGTCGATGCTGGAGGGGCTTTCCTGCGCCATCGCGGCGCATCCTGGCCTCGGCCAGCGTCGCAGTCCGATACCTGCCCGTCCGGGCACGCCCGCCGTGCCTGCCTATTTCCCCCGGGAACACCGTCCCCGAGGGACCGCGTGTTCCCTCAATTCACGGAGAACACCATGCCCCACCCCTGCAACACCGGCCCTGATGCGGCGGCCAGCCAGAACCCCGGCGACATCGACCTCGAATCGCTGCTCGGCGACAGCGATGCCCACCTCGTCTACGAGGGCCTCTATCGCCTGCGCGAGCTCAAGGTCGAGGCACTGCGCATCGTCCGGGCCGAAGGCGTGCGCCCCAACGGGCGCGACTTCGAACCCTGGGACTTCGGCATCCCGCAGATCGACCGGCTGCTCGCGCGCTTCGGCGCGGACCCGGTGGAGGGTCAATAGCATGAGCAAGCAAGTGACCGCCAAGGAATTGGCTGAAATCGTTACGCGCCTGCTGACCGATACCGAGGCAACAGGCGAGTTGGAAGGCTTCGACGCCTTTCAGGGCTTCATGACCGACATCGCCCAGGTCGTCTGCGACCACTGCGGTGGAGAGATTCGCCATTCCGCAGTGCCGTTCGAAGACATCTGGTATGTGGGAATACACGGCAACGCTTCGCTGCCGGACACGCTCGGCGGCATCTGGCAGCAGTACGACAAAGAAGGCGAACTGTTTGACGCAAGCACACTGACGTTGTTCGTGGTCACGCCGCCGGACGCGTCGACTCCCGGAGAGCAACCATGAACGAACTGCAATACGAGGGCTGGAAAGAACTCAGCATCGGACTCGCTCGCAGCTACAAGGCTCTGACGCCGCAACGGCGCAAGAAGCTGCTGGAAGAAGTCGAGAACTGCATCGACTGGGTGGTCTGCAACGGCCTCGACACCGTTGAGGACTGGGACAGTTCGGTGCGCCGCGACGGCACGCTGTACTACGAATCCGCAGGCACCCGAGTCGACGACTACCTTTGGCAGAACCGCTACGAGTTCGAGCGGTCGTCCCGGAGCGGCGAGGTCGAGCTTGTCCGCGGCCGCTTCGGCGACATGTTGTCCGCGTGCGTCCGTGCCGGATTCGACATGGCGGTCGAGCCGAGCGCCGGGGTGATCGGCTTCACCGTCGGCGACCTGCGCGACGTATTCGAGGGCGGCATCCCGGACTGGATCGCCGATCGATTCGGCGAGAACAAGGGGGCCCTGCTGGCGGCTGGCCGCGACGAAGGCGTGTGGCTGTAGCCACATCGGCCAATGAGTGGTGGCCTATGCAGACCTGTCTTGCATGCCCACCGTCAAGCGAACCACCGCCCTGTCACATTTACCCGCCCATGCTTCCTGAGAGCAGAGGGCTGAAAGGAAAGCCATGAGTATCGTTACCACCATCGGCTTTTGCAGAAAGGAGATGTCCACGTCTGGCTGGAAGCTGTTCTGCGACCACCGGAAATCCGACCCGCTGGATGCGTTTGACCCCGAGCAATACCCGGACGAAGAGGAAGTGCTGCTGAGTCGGCTGGAGACCCTTCAATACGAGTACGGCCACGGGCAAGGTTGAGTGTTAAGGTGAGAAGCTTTGCGCCTCTCGCCTGCTTTTCGTGGTCCCGATGTCTCCGCAGCCCTATTCCGTCCTGGCCGTCTTCGAATCGCCGCGTGGCCACCTCGCCAAGATCTCGCGGACACTGCGGCTCTCTCCCGAAACCTGGGTGAGCGAGTGGATCTGGATCGGCCCGCGCCACGTCATGACGCTGCTGCCTGTCGGCGGAAACGCTGACGGCACATTCGATGAATGCCAGCTGCGCCTCGGCGAAACCGAAGGCGAGCTGCGCTGATCGAACGGCCGTACCGAGGTGCTCGTCCGTATCGACGACGGGGTGCTGCCGCCCACCACACGCAACTTTCTCGAAATCCATCTCTCCTGAACCTGGCGGTTCCTTCACCCACAAAAATGCCCCCGGCAGCAAAGCTGCGCGGGGGCTGAAAACAGTCACTGGGATGTGACGCAAATGCAGGTTTACGAGCCTTGTGCCGATGCCATGCGTTCCCGCATCTCATCGACAAAGGCGGCAGGCTCCATCAGGCCGTAACGGGCCAGACGAAGCGGGAGGTCGTCGAGAGCCAGGTCGCCGTTTTCGACCCGCTGGCGCAGGAAGTCGGTCAGCGCGTCCTCTGACAGCGGCTCCGGCAGAACCACGGCGTCCATCGCGTATTCATCGACTTCGGCCGCCGACTCGCCGGTCAGCATGCCTTCACCGATGGCTCGCTCGCACATGTTCCGCAAGCGGTCAACCATCTCCGTGGCACGCTCCCCGTTCAACGAATACGTGATGTCGAAGGTCAGGCGCNCCCTCACGGTTTCCGCAGGAGGCCCTCCGTAGCCGGCATTCGCACCTTCCCACAGCACCCATCTTGTATCGTGGCCGATGGAAAGCGGCAGCTTGAAAGTCTGGGTCTCTTGGTATGAAAAACGGCTTACGTGATCAAAAATTTCCCAGCCGAACTCATGGCTCCAGAAGCCCGCGCCACTCATTNCCGCCGACTCGTTCGGCGAGTAGATGACGTAAGCCAACGGAGACTCGTCGAACGGCACGACGCTCGCAATGGCGCAACCGGGGCTGGCATCCTGGGCTTGCTCAACGGCATGGTCTTCATCTTCGGCCATGCAGTCGAAGGGCCATGGAAGCTCGTCGCTCTCTTCGCCGCGAACCATCACGCGATAGGGCGTCAGCTTCGAGTTGGTGTTTTCGCTCATTTTCAGTTCCTTGTGAAAAAATGCGCGGGGCCATGCCCTCCCGGGCATGGACATACCTGCAGAATTTGGTGTTCGTTCGCCCTGGCGCTGACCAGCGCCAGGGTTCAGTCAGAACCGACCATCGCAGCCCCGGCATCCGTGGCATGAAAGCCGGTGCGCGAACGCCCGATCCCGAGGCGCAACGTCAGCCGATCTGGACAACGGTCAGCATCCGGTCCAGGGTGCTGCCGTACTGCGCGCAGAACCGTTCGCACTGGCCGGCGACCCTTTCTTCAAGTCCGGCCTGCCGGGCCAAGTCGAGCAACGCCAACAGGGCATCCGATGGCGCAAACAGCACGTCGCGGCCCTGCCGGTCGACCCACAGGATGGCCCCCGGTGCGGATGTCGGCCTGGCCAACGCAATGGCATCGACCTCGTCGGCCAGGTTCGACAGCAGATCCTCCAGCCAATCGGCCTGGTTCCTGCGCAGACGCGCCGTCTCGGCATCCAGACCGTGGGCACCTGCCAGCGCGCCCCGGGCGTAATCCAGCAGTGCTTCCAGCATCGCGCTGTTGGAGAGCACGCCGGCCTGTTCGTCGCTGATCCAGAACCAGCCCAGCACCCACGCGCCGCGCTCGCCTGGCGCGGTTGCCGTCCGGTCGTCGATCTCCAGGTCGTCACCGCCCAGGATGGACCTCCGGGCCGCCTTGACGTACGGATCATCGTCCGGCACCGCCAGCGCCTGGATGCACTCGCCGATGGTCAAACCCTGAGCCCGCAACGCCGCCAGGACGGACGCTCGCTCGTCGCCACCGGAAGAAGCCGGCTCCGGCTTCGACTCCTCGCCGCGGTCCGGCACCTGCTCTGTGGTCTTTTGCAGGAAAATCCGGGCCGCTTGGATCGCGGACCAGCACTCGCCAGTGGGGCGCTCCCAGTTCAACGCGGCGAACCGCATCACGTACTCCAGCAGGCTGCCGACGATGTCTCTCGACCGCGTCCGATCGCGAAGCTGGACCAGCCGGCTCATCGACCGCTCGGCTTCGAGCTCGGCCTCGAGCTTGAGGATCACCTGGACGGCGTCCTCGGCCACCGGCGGAATCGCAGCGTCGCCGGCATGCTCCTCGGAGTCCAGCAGGCGCGCGCAGATCACGTCGGCCGCCGGCGGCGGTTCGTCCGCGGGCGGCGCGATGGCCGCGTACACGTCGTTCCACGACCAGGCCGGATCGTCCGGCTGCGGTCGTTGGACCGTGCGCAGTTCGATGCCCAAGGCCTTGGCCAGGTATTTGGCAACGATCTCGGGGCGGACCTCCTTCGGGGAAGCGTCGGTGGTCAGGATGGCATCCGAGTTCACGAACAAGGCGGCGGCACCATCGGTGAGCGTCGCCAGGATGATTTCAGGTTTTCGCATTGAAATGCTCCTTGCAGAATGCGCGGAGCCGCACCGGTCCCCAGACGGGAACCATGCAGCTTTCCCGCGGGATAGACGAAAGTCCGCGCATGCATCGGCACGCGGGACACTATGAAAGACACGCCCGAATGGGCTGTCCTAAAGGCCTTGGGTGTGCGGCCGTCCGGCTGCACAGGATCGAGACGCCTGGAGCACCTCTCTCGAAATGCGGCGATGCGCTGGCTCAGCAGATAGGCAACTGGCGAAGAGCGTGCGGAGGCTTTGGTACAGCCGGGTTCTGCTTCAAGCTGGGCCGAGTCACTCGCTGCAGAGGCGCCGAAAGACAGCGGCGTTCATCACCGTGCATTCGACATTCCGCCGTCGGTACGACCACCGTGCCGTCAGGACCGTGTATTCGACGAGTGGTGGCTACGCGTGAAGCGTCTCGGCCAGAGTTCGCACGAAGTGCATTGACCGTTGACGCGACCGGGAAGGCCTCCAACCTCACTCGGTTCCGCCACACGGATCNCCTCCGAGCTATACAGATCTTCCCCATCGCGCAAGGCTAGTTACCAGCCAGTACGCCAAGCCATATCCGGCCAATCCGGTGATTTTCACATGGATGTAAAAAAGGAAGGGTGGATTCAAATCAGGTGGAACCGCGCCACCATCACTATGTCGATGCCCTTGTAAGGCGCAGTCGGCAAGCCGCCTGCCGGTCGTCGGTCTAGTGCGTCATCGCGCCCAGGCGCATCACGACGCTCAGCATGGCGTCCTCGAGCGAATCTTCTGCATGCTCGCTTCCGAGGTAGCCCCAGCTCTCGTGGTCGTGCGCCTTGATGCGCCTTCCGGTGACGCGGTCCAGGACGTAGACCACGACACCGTAGACCTCGCCGTTCACCCAGGCGTTGTAGTCCTCGAGAACGCCGCGGCAATACCTCTCGGCCTCGTCGGCGAGCAGGCGGTCCAACTCGGACGGACGGATGCTCACGCCAGCCGCTTCGACCATCCCGGCCATTGCGCGCGAGCGCGACTCGTACGCGCCCGTCCATGAGTTCCCGCCGTCAAGGGAGAAGCGGGCGACCATGGGATCGTCCGTGCTGCCCACGGCGCCGAACCACCGCACCTCGCCGACGCCCAGTCCGCGGAGCACGTTGCACCGGATGTTGTCCTCGGCACCTTCGTCGGGCACCCAGACGGCGCCGCCGCGGGTGGTGTCCCACCGGCACTGCATGCCGCCGCCAGTCACGCTGTAGACGACACCGCCGTGTTCGTAGATGTCGAGCAGGACGGCCAGCGGGTTCCCGATGCTGCCTGCCGCAAGAGCGCGCTCCCATGCCGCTTGCGCTTCGCCTTCGCTCAGCAGTTGCAACAGGTCGGCGAGNTGGTCCCGCCAACCCGGCTCGAGTTCGGCCCACCTCGGAACGTCCAGGAACCATTCCGCGACGTAGTCGAGCGCGAACTCCCATCCCTCGCGGTGGACCGCGTCGGCGATCGTCTTGAGCACCGCGTCCCAACTGGCTGCCTTGCCTCGGCCACGCCGGAGATTGCTCAACGTCGTCATCACCGGACGGTTCTTGCGAATCGACGAAACGACGTGCGCCACCAGTTGGTCGGATACGCACTCGTCGGTGAGATCCTGGTTGCCGTCGCTGTCACATCCGAGGGCCTCGAAGAAGGACAATTCCTCGTCACGGCGTGCACGCCTTCCCCGGTGATGAATGCGTCCGTTGGCGTAGCCATCCGCCAGGGGATTGCAGTGCTCGCCGTCCTCATCGAAGCACAGGCCGCCTGCCACGACGAACCTCACCATCGCCACCATGCGCTCCTCGGTGTCGACTTTCATGCGCAGCAGAGCGGCCACGTCGATCGGGTCGTCCACATCGGCAGCGCCTGCATAGGCGACCTCGGAATGCGACGTTCGCGCATCCTCGACGCCGGCCAGCGCCAGCGCACGGATGGCGAAGGGACCCCCCTCCACCGCGACCACCGTTTCCGGCCGCAGATTGGAGAGAACCTTGACTTGGTGTTTGTTCATGATTGCCCCATGAAAAACGCGGGGCTTTCCCTGTGCGGGAAAGCGTCCCGCAAGGGTTGATGGATGTCCTCGGCCAAGGGCGGCATCGGACGTCGACGAATGCCACTGGCACGAGCAACCGCAGTACGCAGTCGGCGCGCCAACGGCCGCCGTGCGTGGCCGCGACAGGGGTCGCCGGCCACGCCAGGCATGGACATACCCGCACGGGGGACGCGCGGGCTGAAAGAAAGGGACAAGCCCCGGATGTCCGGCCAGCGGCAAAGGCTGGCGGGACGCCGCAGAGATGCGAAAAGGGGCTGGACGCGGCCAGGGCCGCGATGCCGGGAAGGCTGCGATTCGCTGGGTCAGCCGGCTGGCAGCTTGCCGGGAACGGCGCAAAGCGCCATGAGAAAAGTCACGCTACCACCGGGGGCCACGGCACTCGGCGCGCCTGCCGCGACCGCCAGCCGAACAACCGGCCATGCGCCGGGTATTGGGCGCTGCGTGTCAACCAAGGGCGATACTGGCACGCCACGTTGCCGCCGCCACGGCGTCGCAGCGTTCGGTTCCGCGCACAAAGACCCACCGAGGCGCGGACCGCCCGGCACGCCGTCAAGCCGGTCACCGAACAGCAGCAGCCCGCGGTCGCGCCGCCACGCCATCCACGGCAGCCCCAGCGAGCAGCCGCTAGAGCTCGTGGAGCTTGAGCGATCGAACCAGGGCCAGCACCTCGGCGCGGCGTACTCCCACGGCCAGCGGCTCCACCTGCAACACCTCGAAGGGCGGATCGGGCAGGCGCTGCTTGAACAGCATCAGGCAACGAGCCGAGTCGTCGCGCTTGGAGCCGTATCCCACCGCTTGGGCTTCGGTGCGTTGCAGGTAGGCCGCCTGCGACCAGGGACGGGTCTGCGGGTAGCACGCGGGCAGGCTGTCGATCAGCTCGGACCGCGCGATCCGGAGCCGAGGCAGATACGGCGTGTGGAAGCTGACGTAACGCAAGGTCGCTGGCAGGCGCAGCCGCACCAGGNGGAAGTGACTGAGCGAGGCGACCTCGAACATGCCCGGCGGCGACAGCGGCACGTCGTGCAGCACCGACTCCATGTAAGCCGCTTCGGGCGTGCTGGCCACGTAGTAGGTGTGCACGGGCACGCCGGTCTCGGTCAGGATGGGCGCGAACCTCGTGTCACCCCAGCCTTCGGCAAAGGTCTGCGCCTGGGTGTCCAGATGGCTGCGCGTGCTGTAGACGTGGTACCACTGCGCCACGTCGCCATGCGTGAGCTCACGGACCTCGAAGTCTTCTGCAGCCTCCGGCGCCCGCAATGAGCAGGGAGCCGTCCCGCTCATGCGACGTAGCTGTCGTTTCGACGCCGCGCCGCCCGAATGAGGTCGTCGCGCCGGTCCAGGGCATCCTTCGGCGCGACGGGCGCGCCATTCGGGTCGACGATCCAGCCGTTCGGGAAATGGAACCACGCCGCCAGTACCCAGGCGTCGGCGACGTCGCCGAATTCCTTCAGCACATCGCGAATGACGGGCAATGGCTCGTACATGGCGTCGAACTGGTAGCGCGCGAAATACTCGCGCCCGCCGCGGCTCACGCTGAAAACGCGGCCCCGCCGCTTCCAATCGCTCGCCGGCTGCGACTTGCTCTTGGGGGGATCAGCCTGCAGCGCGTGCAGCTGATCGGAGGTCAGCCAGTCGCCTGTGGCGAACACCTGGTGCAGGGTTTGCATCCGGTGAACCCGGTCCTCCAGCAGCTCCTGGCTCGGCTCAAGCAGCCCGGAGGCGAGTTCGGCGATGCGGTCCGCTCGGGTCGTGACATCGCCTTGGCGCGCATGGGTCAACACGACCATGGCTTTCTGGATGGCCTCCACCAACGATGAGACTTCTGCCGGATCGATGTCCTCCGGGATGGCCACCGGGACGTAGACAGCGCCGCCGTGTCCGGCATCGAAAGGGCGTGGAAGCGTTTGAACGGCCATGAGCGGCTCCTTTTGCGATATTGCCATTAATATATCNCTCGTCGTCAATATCGGCAAACGATCGGCCAGGGGCTGGTTGTGCATCGCTGCGCCTGGCTACGCATGCGCCATGCCCCGAGCCGGATTGGCTACGTCCGCGGCGTCCTCGAACAGGTCCCCCTGACGCTCGAAGCGCACCGTGAGCCGCCCGCGCAGGGCCGCCAGTTCCTGCTGACCATGCAGTCCATGGCGCTGCCGCCACTGGGACCGCCGCAGGATGCTGTCGATGTGCCGGGAAGCACCCTTGCCGGGTTCAATGAGCCCGTAGCGGAGGTAGGTGCGGTAGCCGGCCGTCCAGTCGTCCTCGAAGCTCGGCCGGTCGTCGAGCATGCGGTCCGCCTCGAAATCCAAGAATGTCCAGGCCGCTTCCTCGTCGATGTCGCCCATGCCCTCGATGTCCATCACGGTCCGGCCGTTGCGCAGGGTCCGAAGTTTCGGCCCGCAGCTCTCGGAGAACATCTCCCAGCCGGTGTCGCGCAGCCCGGTGACCACCAGGTCCGACTGGATCTCGTCGTCCCAGTCGCCACCGACATGGATCAGGCCATAGCGCGGCACCTCGGTCTTGGGCACCGGCGCGAGGGACGGCGGCGTCCAGGATGCGCCCTGCTCCACCTCGCGCCAGATGCGCAGCGCCGCGAAGGGCTCGGCCAAGGCGTACAAGCTCCACCGGACATCGATGGCGATGAGTTGCGCCGCGCTCACGATCTCGATCCCCGTGGCCTTCTGGGCGCTCAGCGCGTAGCGAAGCAGCTCGGCCAGCATCGACGGTGCATAGGTGTCCGCGGCGATCGTGATGAAGCCGTTGCGGATCGTTCGGCCGATGAACTGGCGACGGTTCCAGTCGTACTGGCTGTGGGCGATGAAGTCGCGCAACGCCGCCAGCGGGCGCAGGTAGCCATAGCGCGCCGGATCGCTGTCGATCATCTGCCGCAGGGAACGGTCCTCGCGCACCGCCGTGCACGCCCAGCATCCGAACCGGCTGGCGCACGGCTTGGCGTGGCGCTCCATCTCTGCGTCGGCGACGACGACGCAACTGCTTCCTCCCGCGTCCTGGTACACCCGCAGCACCTCGTCGAAGCTGCTGTACGCCTCGATCGCACCTTGGCGGCACAAGCCCAGGTAGCTCCACACGTCGTCCACCGTCCAGTCCAGCAGCGGGCTCAGCCGCAAGCGGCCTTCCTGGTCCTGCCACAGGCAACCGGCGGTTTCACCGCGCCGGGCGATCGAGCCCGCCCGCACCGTGGACTCGTCGCGTCTCACCCCCGTCATGAGCACGGGTTCGCGCCAGCCCTCGCGGACCAGGTCACGGGCCAGCCGGCGCAGCTCGCGTTCACTGGGCTCGCGCTTCCAGGAGCTTGTGCAATCGCGCCGGGAATCGGGAAAGGCCGGCAGCGCGCGCCCGCCGATCACCCGCACGGCAAAGGATTCGGACAGCGCGGGCCGGGCGATCCGCACGCGCAGGTCCAGGCCCTTGGCGGCGGCGAAGCGCCTCATGCAGGCGAGTTCGCCGCGCACCAGCGCACGGATCTCCGGGTTCTCGACCGCCCCCACGTCGGCATGGGTGACCGCCAGCACCGCGCGGCCACCCTCGGCCAGGACCTGGCACGCGGCGGCCAGCGCCAGATTGGCGAGGACGCTGCTGTCCTTGCCACCCGAGTACGCCACGGCCAGCGGATGCCCGGCGCGCAAAGCGGCGGTCATGGCCTGCAGGGCCTGGGCTTCCGGCGTTTGTGCGCGCAGCGCCTGCAGGCTGACGGTGGCGAGTGTGTGCATGGAGGCTCCTGGTGAGAACTCCCAGGTTCTCGCCGGCCGGCCGCGTTGCAAGGGCGCGCCGCCGTGCTGGCTAGCTGGGGCTGCGACCCGGCGCTTGCACCCAGCGATTTCTGCGAAATTGAATGAGATGCGCCGTCTAAGATATGGGCTCTGCAGCGCAAGTCCCATGCTCACCGCCAAACGCACCATCGTTCTTGAAACCCGGCCTGCGGGCGATGACTATCAAGTGGTCTCCGTCAAAAGCCCCAAGAAGTCGTACCGGAAACAGCCCTGCTCCGACTGCCCCTGGCGCGTCGATGCCGTTGGGGAGTTTCCGGCCGAAGCCTTCCGCCACTCCGCGCGCACGGCCTACGACCTGTCAGAGCATGTCTTTGGCTGCCACCAGTCGGGCTCCGAGAAGCCTGCAACGTGCGCGGGATTCCTGCTGCGCGGCGCTGACCACAACCTTGCCGTCCGCCTGAGGCATTCCTCTGGGGAGTACAAGGGCGACGTGTCAGATGGCGGCATGGCGCTCCACGACAACTACGTCGAGATGGCGGTGGCCAACGGTGTGGACCGCGATGACCCTTGCCTGCAGCCCTGCCGGTAGGCCTGTTGCGGCCCACGTCCGTCCGATCAGGCCGGCACAGCTGCGGCATCGGCGTGCTGGCGGCCCGTTCGACGTGCTGGCGCCACTCTGCTGGCGCGTGCAGGCGTCTCGACCTCCGTTTGAACCATCGGCCGCTCGCCGATGACGATCCGAAACGGTGGCAACCCGCGCAGCAGCAGCAGCCGTCCCCAATGCGTGCTCCCGAGGCGCGGATCGAGCACGGACACTGTCCCGCTGTCCTGGTGGGTGCGCAGCAGCCGGCCGACGGCCTGGGCGAGCCGGATACCGACTTCGGGCACGCTGAGCTCCATGAAGGCCGAGCGTCCCTGCCGCTCGACCCATTCACGCCGCGCTTGCTCCATGGGGCTGCTGGGCACCGCGAATGGCAGCTTGGCGACCACGACGTGGGTGCAGTAGTCGCCCGGCAGGTCCACGCCTTCGGCGAGGCTCGCCAGGCCGAACAGGATGGACGGTTCGCTGCGGTCGACGCGCTGCCTGTGGCGGGCGATCAGTTCCTGCCGCGACACCTGCCCCTGCATGAGCACGCGGCTGCGGAAGGCCTCGGGCAACCCGTCGTGGACCTCACGCATCTGTCGGCCGGAAGCGAACAGCACCAAGGCGCCCGGCTCGTNCTCCAGCAGGGCCGGAAGCCGTTCGAGCACCTCACGGGTGTGCGCGGCGGCGTCCTTCGGATGTGCCTGCACGCGCGGGACATGCAGCGTGGCGCGGCGGGCGTAGTCGAAGGGTGACGGCACATCGAGGCGATGCAGCGCCGGGTAGGCGGACAGGCCGCTTTCTTCCAGGAAGGGCTCGAACCGGCCACAGGCCCGCAGCGTCGCCGACGTCAGCACCGCCGCCCCGGCGCGCTCCCACAGCAGCTCACGCAGTTTCTCGCCGCCGCCGATCGGCGCTGCGCAGACCATGTAGTCCTGTGCATGGGCGGCGCCCGCGTGACGCTCGATCCAGCGAGCGGTGGGCAGCGTCTGCGGTGCGTCCTCGCGCAGCATCCAGGCCCAGGTCTGCTCGACATGCGCGAGCTTGCCGAGGTAGAAGCCCAGCCCGGACAGGTGCGCCTGTACCTGCGCCGGGCGGTCGCCGGCCGCTGCCACCATCGCCTCGCGCAAGGCCTGCAGCGCCCGCACCATCGTGGCGGCCGCCTGCGCGAGCCCGCCCCCAATCTCCCGCCAGCGATCGGGCAAGACGCCGTGCAGGCAGCGCCAGACGGTTTCCTGGCCCTCGAAGCGGCAATGCTCGCCGATCGCAGCGTGCAACGCGTCCATCCGCTCGTCGAGCGCCAGCGACGCGGCCGCCACCGCCTCGGCCAGGGGCGGGTCCAGGCGCAACGCCGCGGTCGCGTCCTTGGCCAGTGCGGCCGCCCGTTCAATCCAGACTTGGGCGCCCTTGAGCGAGTGGCGCGAAGCGCAGTGCTCGACCACCTTGGCCGGCAGGGCGCTCCGCGCGGATCGTGGACCCGCGCCTCGGCGGAGGCGCTCGACGAGACCGTCCGGCTGGCCAGCCCAGCGACAGGTGCCAAACGCCGATAGCCCACGATGCGTCTCGCGGCCGCTCACCCGAACCACCGCCCATGTTGCGAGCGTTTGGCAGCGGCCGAGCCCCACGCGTCATGCCCGCGTGATCGCCCACCCACCTGGCGCGACCTCCGCAGGATGGGCTGGCGGCCGACGTTTGCTGTTTAGGGGGAGCCCCCCATTCCCCCAATCGGTCGGAAGGTTCGTCGCCAAGCCGGCCTGGAACACGCCGCTCACTTCGCGATTTCAGACAGTCATGTCAAGCGCCTCGTGCACGGCCTGCTTCATCATCGCCCGCAGCTCGCCGGGGAGCCCGAAGGCCATATGCAGACGGCCCAGCGCGTCGAACAGCCGGTCGAGCACCCCGCGCAGTTGTCGCGGATCGCGTGGGGCATAGCCGATCATCGCGCCGCGCCGTTCTTGCACACGCAAGTCGGTCAGCATCAGCACGATCAACTGGAGCTGGTCGGTCACCGGCAGCAGGAAATGCAGCCAGTAGCTCCACCGCGCGTCGACCGCGCGAAAGAACCGAACGCNCTCCGGGACCTGCACCAGCGGGCGAGGATCGGCATCATAGCCCTCGACCTGCACCACCACGCGGCCCGCGAAGCGGTAGACCAGTTCCGCATCGTCGCTGAACAGCTTTAACCGCTCCACGGTTCCGGCCACCCGCATGGCCTCGATGTCGGCGCGCGAGATGAGGACGATGACAAGGTCGGCGTGTTGCGAGAGCCGATCGAAGCCATCTGCATCGGTCATGGTGATTTCCATCGTGATCCTCCCGTCAGACCAAGGTGGTGCTGTTCTCGGCCGGCACTGGTGCGAACGGGCGTTGCGTCGCGCCCCGGGCCGCTGCGGCGTCCGCATCCATCACCTCGCGTTCACGAAAACCCACCGGCAGGCGCACGCGCGGGTCCTCAAAAACCCAAAGGTGATACTGATTCGCGGTGTCGACCAGGCGCGTCTCGGCCGGATAGACCTCGAAGGCCTCGTGCTCGTCGCCGACGATCCGGTTCTTGATGGTCTGCAAATCCCGCCAGTCGTGGACAGGCCGCCGATCGCACCGCTTGATCGACAACCACAGTACGCCACCGACGTGCGGCCCGAACGGCGCACCGATCGACTCCACATGGACCTGGTAGCGGTTGTTCACGAAGATGTTCTGCCGCCGCAGGCACTCCACCTGTCCCTGCGCCGCCTCTCGCGTGATGCCCAGGCGCGCCGACAGCGCATCGGCATCGTAGCGCGGAATCCGGTAGGTGTGCTGGATAAAACGGCCCCATCGGGGCCACACAAGCACCTTCCCCGAGGCACGGCGCGATGGTGCTTTCNCCCAGCCGGTGGGTCAGCGCCGACGCCCACGCGTCCCATTCGCTGCCTGCCGTTGGGCCCACTTCGGGCTCGGCCATACCGGGCTTCATCCAAGTGAACCACCAGGTGCCCGCGAGCTCTGGGTCTGACTCCTTGTCACCCCGATGGACCTCGTAGCCATCGGCACGGAGTTGCTGCCGAACGTCGTCGGCGAAATGATGCAGGTTCATGTTCAATGTCCTCGCTGATTGCGGCAGCCCATGTGCTGCCTGTACCAGCTTCTCGCGCCATGCCTCGGATTCAACCCCTACACAAAGGCACCCGACGCCGCGCCCATTCAGTCCTCGAACAGCTTGAGCTGCCCGACCATGCGCAGCGCGGCCGTGGACTGCGGCTGCACGGCTTTCTCGCCGCGCGGAGGATCTTCCAGCGGCTCGTTCACCTGAACCTGAACCGGGATCGGCTCGCGCGCACGGCGCTCGGCCAGGCGCCTGCGCCACCCGCCCAGGACGTGGGCCGGGGTGTACCAGCGGCTCCACACCTCGTCGGTCAGGGAGTTGCCATGCAGGACGATCGCAGGGATGTGCAACAGCGACAGCTGCAGGTAGGTCATGTGGGCACACCGTGCATCGATGTCAATGCAGGTGGCGTGCATCGCGCGCTGGTAGTTGAACCCTGCATGCTGCAGCGCCTCGGCGATGGCGATCACCATGCCGCCGGCACCGCAGGTTGGCTCAAGGAGGTCGATGAATCCCCGCTCGCGCAGGTGCGCACCATCGCCAACCTGCAAGCCGGCCATCAACCGGGATATCTCGAACGGTGTGAAGAACTGCCCGGTTCGGTCGTTGCCGAGCTCAGCCTGCATGTAGACCTTGCCGAGCACGTCATCCATCTCGCCGGTCAGGCAGCACTGCTCCAGCGCCAGGGTCAGTTGGCCCAGCATGCGGGGAAACCGATCAACGTCCTCACGCGGGTACTTGCCAACGATTTCGAGGTAGCGCGCTTCACGCGCCTCGTACTGCCCGCGGTCCACCGCGTTGCTGAGGGCCAGGCAGGCCATCTCGACGAAGTCGGAGAACACCTGATGCGGGCTCCAACGGTGGGCCGTCTCGTTGATCAGGCGCAGCAGCGCCTGTGAGTGGTCTTCTTCGCGGCGGCGCGTCGACGCCGAACCCGTTTCCTTCTTCATGGTTCCTTCCGCACTCGCACCTGCGAGTCATCAGGAACAGGATCTCGCTCCACGAAGCCACTTCAAGCGCAACCTCCGCTGGATCCGCAGTAGTTGGAATCCGTACTCAACCGATCGCTGACAGCCTTTCTCGTTCGGCAAGGCTTTGCCAAGGTGACGTTCGATGGGTGCGAGCCCTTCGACGGCGCCGAAATCACGTATGCGCTGCGCGTGGCTTCGCCGATCGACAACAGTGCCGAAACTTGAAGCGGGCAACCGGCCGGCCAAGACTATCGCTCGCTGGCCTGCTGGCACATGACGCTCGCAAGTCTGGGGAACGCGCTACCTCGTCCGACTATGGGCGAATGGTCCTACTTCTCGCAGAGCAGCACGCCTGCGAACTAGTCCACTGCACCATTGAAACAAC
>G312J29652_10000045_pt1 | contig 23150 bp, 17 predicted proteins | sample EareggfetidaYelm_FD_29652 | JGI IMG/M metagenome (IMG submission 29652) | reverse complement strand
ACTCTACCGCCTGGCCACCCGCCAGGACATACAAGCGCCCCGCACCTGGCAACTGTCCAACGCCGCCATCAACCGCCTGCTATGGACCCCCGACGGCCTGCACCTGATCGGCTGGGCCGACACCCGGCACCTGGATGACGCAGTGCGCGATGAAACCAATGCCTGAGGTCTTGGGTGCCGTGCCCACCGGCACCACGGCCAGCGACATGCTGCGCGCCGAGGATGAGAACACTTGGCACCACCTGCCGCTGATGACGGCGCTGACCGCTCTGGCTGTGAANGTTGGGCAAGCCAGGCCGCTCGACGCCCTGTATCCGATTGTGCATCTCGACTGCGTTCACGTTAAAGTACGNGCCAGCAGCGTCGTGCACAACAAGACCGTCTACTTGATCGTCTGCAGAAGTAGGGATGCTCACAGGGAGGTGCTGGGCTTGTGGGTCGCCCCAAACCGAGAGCGCCAAGTTCTGGCTTCAACGGGGGGCAACGAATTTGATTTGCGAGACAGCAAGGCACCGAAATCAGGTGTCGATACCAATCAACTTGAAAAAATCGGAGACTCACTATGGGCGCAGTGGATATCGAACCGCCTCTCACGCCGGAAGAGTTGCCACGCGAAGTCAAAATCCAGGCAAGCGTTGCGAGTCGAATCAACCTCGCTGACTTTCAAAATGCGGTGCCTGCGATTCACGAGCTTGCGATTGTCAATGAAACCGGACAGCCATTCCGCAATCTTCGTTTGACAGCAATATCGGCTCCCCCGTTCCTGAAGCCAAAGANCTGGCACATCGACCAACTGGCTCCCGGACAGGCNCTTCGTATTGCAGACCTCAATATCGCGCTCGATGGTGCCTTGCTTGGTCGGCTGACCGAATCTGAGAAAGCGATTCTGAATCTGGAATTGACAGGCGAAGATGGAGCACCCATCGCTGGCAGCGAATCGACGGTCGAACTGCTTCCGCGAAACCAATGGGGAGGATTATCTTCACTGCCCGACATGGTTGCCGCGTTTGTCCAACCGAACGAGCCGGCCGTTGAGCGCGTACTCAAGAGCGCCGCAGACGTTTTGCGCAAGGCGGGCAAGTCCGGCTCCATCAATGGTTACCAGGAAGGTGCCAAGCGCGCATGGGAGCTTGCCTCTGCCATTTGGAATGCCATTGGCACCATGGGATTGGACTACACTTTGCCACCGGCGAGCTTTGAGCAGCAAGGGCAAAAGGTTCGTGGCCCCGGCCANGTTGTCGAATCAGGGCTGGGCACATGCTTNGACCTTACTCTTTTCATATGCGCAGCGTTTGAGCAAGCTGGTCTGAATCCTCTGATTGTTTTCCAAAAGGGACACGCGTTTCCGGGCGTATGGTTGAAACCCGAAGAATTCTCATCGACCGTNGTTGACGACATCACTGCCCTTCGCAAGCGCGTCAAATTGAAGGAGATGGTGCTTTTCGAGTCGACGTTACTGGTCCAACGGCCTCTCCCGAAATTTAGCTTCACCGTAGTAAAAGGCGAAGAGCNCATCTCGGAGGCCGAGGAAGGCGTCTTCGAGCTGGCTGTAGATATCCGTCGAGCTCGCCTGCAACGCATCAAGCCGCTTGCCAGTGAAAACGCTATTTTGCGTGATGTGAATGCGCAGACACAACGCGAATCAGTCGGACCGCCATGGGAGGAGGCGCCGCCGCATCTGGATAGCGATGCTGAAGTTCCTGCTGAGGTGGAGGAGCGCCCGGAAGACCGAATCTCAAGGTGGCAGCGAAAGCTGTTGGACCTGTCGCTGCGCAATAATCTGTTGAACTTCAAATCTGGCAAGAAATCTGTGAAGCTCGATGCGCCAGAACCAGGGGCAGTTGAGGATGTGCTGGCCGAAGGCCATGGTCTGAAGTTGCTCAGCCGGCCAGACCTCATGGATGGCGACGACCCGCGCAATAAAGCCATCCATGAGGCGCGTGAGCGCGAACATGTGCATAGACAGCGTGCGCTGGATGCTCTCAAACGGAAAGAAGTGTTCGTTGGTTTGACTCAAGACGAACTCGATAAGCATCTCCTTGAACTTTATCGAAACTCTCGCGCAACCCTGCAAGAGGGCGGCTCCAATACCTTGTTTCTGGCACTTGGCTTCCTGTCCTATACAGAAAATGCCAAGGATGACAAGAAATACCGGGCGCCGCTGATTCTCTTGCCCGTATCGCTCGAACGTCGAAGTGCTCGCTCTGGTTTCAGTATTAAGCTCCACGACGACGAGGCACGTTTTAACCCGACACTCATCCAGATGCTGCGCCAGGACCACGAGCTTGAACTTGGCATTCGAGATGCGAACTTGCCGCAAGATGATGCGGGGTTGGACGTTGCCGGCATATGGAAAACCGTTTCCCACGCTATCAAGGACATCCCGGGGTGGGAGGTTGTTGAGGATGTCGTTCTGGCGTCGTTCTCCTTCGCCAAATACCTGATGTGGCGGGACTTGACGGAGCGCATGGAGAAACTCAAGCAAAACCCGGTTGTGCGGCATCTTATTGATACGCCGCGAGATGCCTATCAGAATACGGTTGAATTTCCGGATCCCCGTCNCCTGGATTCCGAGCTTCCTGTAAAAGAAACGTTCTGCCCGCTTCCGGCGGATTCTTCACAGTTATCGGCCATGGTCGCTGGCAGCAAGGGAAAAGACTACGTCCTCATCGGACCGCCAGGCACCGGCAAAAGCCAGACCATCTCTAACCTTATCGCGCAATTTCTCGCTGAACGCAAACGTGTTCTTTTCGTTTCCGAGAAGATGGCCGCTCTGGATGTCGTCTATCGGCGTTTGGTTGAGGTCGGTCTCGGTAATTTTTGCCTGGAGCTTCACTCCAGCAAGGCGCGTAAAACGGATGTGCTGGAGCAACTTCGGACCTCTTGGGATGCTGGCGCGGCGCTTGCCCCGGATGACTGGCATGCCGAGGCAGCACGTCTTGAAGCCTTGCGGTCGCAACTCAATGGATACGTCGAGCGGCTCCATGTCCGCCATCCGAACGGTCTGAGTGTGTACGAGGCGATTGGTCGCGTCGTTGGCGGCCGCGACTTCCCCCGCCTCCGCCTGTCTTGGTCAGCCGCGCGTGTGCATGACGCCCAGGCCATGCGAGACCTGCGCCAGACGGCTGACCTGCTTGACGTGAACGCTCGCGCTTTCGGAGCAACTGGTCTCACTGCAAGCCCGCTGTCTCACGTTGTTGAGACAAGTTGGTCGCCGACCTGGGCTGAGGGCCTGGTCAATTCTGCTCGGGATGTGCCTGAGGTGGTGGCGCGTTTTGAGGGCGCGACTGCGGCACTGCGCAACGCAATCGGCTTGCCTGAGTTGNTGCTCGATACCCGTGTTCGCCACGGACTGAAATCACTCGCTTCGGTATTCCCCCAGGCTTCAGNATATGACTGGCGTTTCGTATTGCGACCAGATGCAAAGGCAATTTCGGATAGCCTGCGTCAGGCAGTCCCGCTGGTTGAGCGCTATCGCTTGTTGCTCGGCGAGCTTTCTCAACCCAGCCAGGCTCTCGATGATTTGCGTCTTGGCNTCAGTCAACTTCAACGTGACACGGAACTACGTTCCAANCTGTCGCATCCATGGAACCCGGCTCTGCAAGAGCGCCTGTATAACGCCATTGAGTTGCTCCGCACGCGTCAGGATGTGGTGAGTCAATTGACGTTGGCCTACAAGGAAGCTATCCCTGCTAAAACGGTGATTGAACTACAAAGTAGCTTGAAGGAGTTGCGACAGTCTGCTTGGCCGTTGAGCCTTCTGCGCAAGCGCANTCTGGCGAAGAAATTGAAGGAGCTTGCAACGAATGCCGGCGAACCGGACATTGATGGCGACATCGGAAGACTTGCAAAAATCGACAATTGCACCAGGAAAATCAAAGAGTTTGATGACTTGTCACTCCCAACGTCGAATGTCTGGGTCGGCCTGAAAACCGATATTGACGTTGCGCACTCCCTGCACGCCTTCCAAAGTGCGCTCGAACAGGCTCGTGAACGCAAGCCGTGGGAGGATGTTGGACTGGACCCCGTTGGCCGAGGTCAGTGTGGAGACGTCGCGCGCGAAGACCTGCAACGGATGCGCGAACTGCGCCAGATTGACCAGGTTATTGCACGCCTCGAGCCACTTGGCGGCGAAACGGCTGGTGTCTGGAGCGGCCATCAAACGGATGTGGCAGTCGCCAAAGCCTACCTCTCCTTCCAAGTATCTCTTGCCTCTGCACGCAGTGAGAATCATTGGGTGGATGAGGGATTTGCGCTCATCGAAGCTGGTCGAGCGGGCAAGAACGCGGCCGAAAACCTGCGCAAGATGCGGGAAGTCGTCTTGCTGCACTCGCGCATACAGGAATACAGCGACCTTGTTGGCAAAACCGACGGTCTGTGGAATGGCCTGCAAACAAAGNTGAACGGTATCGCACCTGCTTTGCAGTTTTTCGAGGCCTTGTCCAATGCTCTGGCCAGCCTTGCGAGCACGCCCGAAACACTGGCGCAGGTGAAGGCTCCCATTGCGTACCTGCTCGGTGATGGCAATGCGCTGCTTGAGCCTGCTGGCAACATCGCTGGTGCTGGCCACGCATATGCACAAGCGCTCGGGGAGTTCGACAGAGCCGTCGCGGCGTTCGCAACGGCCAGCGGCATTCCGCCAGATGAGCACGGTACTTTGGCTGCGCTATTGCCGGGTCAGATTGCCGAACGTGCCCGCCTGGTTGTAAGCGAATCAAATCGCCTGCGTNACTGGTGTGCATGGCGCAAAGCCAGNAAACACGCAATGGCGCTTGGTCTCGGTCCGCTCGTCGGTGGCATCGAGCAGGGCTTGGTCTCACTGGGTACTNTCAAAGACGCCTTCGAGACGGACTACTGCCGCTGGTGGCTCAATGCCGTCGTTGATGGAGATGAGGTTCTGCGCACGTTCGTATCTGCAGAACACGAGAAGCGTATCCACGACTTCTGCGAACTCGACCAAAAGTTCCTCACATTGACCCGGCAATGGGTGCATGCCCGGCTCTCTGAGGGNCTTCCCTCNCCAACAAAAGTCTCGCAAGGTTCGGAGTGGGGCCTGCTGCGCTACGAAATGCAAAAGAAGTCGCGGCATCTTCCTCTCAGAGAACTGATGTCCAAAGCATCGAGCGCGATCATGCGTCTCACACCGTGCTTGCTGATGAGTCCCCTTTCTGTTGCCCAATATCTGCCAGCAGAAACGGCGGATTTCGACGTTGTCGTGTTCGATGAGGCATCTCAGATTCCTGTTTGGGACGCGATTGGCGCCATGGCTCGTGCTCGTCAGGTCATTATGGTGGGCGACCCGAAGCAACTTCCGCCGACCACTTTCTTCAACCGTGCAGAATCAGATATCGATGACACGGATGTCGAGGTCGAACTGGAGAGCATTCTGGAAGAGTGCATCGGTGCAAACCTGCCCACTATGAAGTTGTCCTGGCACTATCGTAGTCGCCACGAAAGCCTCATTGCCTTTTCGAACTATCGATACTACGACGGAAACCTCGTCACCTTCCCAAGCCCGGTGACAAACGACCGGGCCGTGAGCTTCAATTACGTGACCGGAGGACAGTATGAACGTGGTGGCTCCCGCACGAACAAGCCGGAAGCCAAGGCGCTCGTGGCAGAACTGGTTTCCCGTCTCAAATCGCATGGTTTCCGCGACAGCGGTTTGACGATTGGCGTCGTGACGTTCAACACGGAACAGCAACGTCTCATCGAAGACCTTTTGGATGAAGCGCGTCGGCAGGACCCATCGATTGAACATCACTTTGCAGATGCCGAGCTTGAACCCGTGTTCGTGAAGAACCTTGAGAGTGTGCAAGGCGACGAACGAGACATCATGTATTTCTCTGTCACCTATGGTCCAGGCTTGGACGGCGCCATGCCGATGAACTTCGGCCCGATGAATCAGCAAGGCGGAGAGCGGCGCCTGAACGTGGCTATTACCCGTGCACGCCAAGAACTGCGAGTGTTTGGCAGTTTCAAGCCAGAAAAGATGGACCTGTCACGCACACAAGCACTGGGCGTTCGGGATTTGAAACACTTCCTCGAATTCGCCGAACGAGGTGCCAGCGCCCTGGGCGAGTTTGTCGCTGGCAGNATTGGCGACTTTGACAGTCCGTTCGAGAAGGCTGTGTGCTCGGCGCTTGCCGAACGTGGCTGGCAGGTACACCCTCAAATTGGTGTCTCCGCGTTCCGCGTGGACCTTGGCGTAGTCGATCCTGACGCCCCTGGACGTTATTTGGCTGGCGTTGAATGCGACGGTGCCACCTACCATCGCTCTGCTACTGCGCGAGACCGGGACAAGTTGCGCGAGCAGGTGCTCCGCAGCCTTGGTTGGGAGATTGTTCGGATCTGGTCAACGGACTGGTGGGTCGACATGCCGGGCACACTGGACAAGGTGGATGCCAAGCTGCATCGACTCCTGGACACCAAACGCGAAGCTGAAATGAGGGTGGCAGAAAGCACGGCGGTGATTGCCGAACAAGCCATTGCCGCTGCGAAAGCAGACGACAATACAGGAGCTTCCGTCGCCCGGCCCTTGGAGTCCGGTTCCGCCATGTCGAAGACCAGGGACATTCAAGAGACGGTGGCGCTGCCTCCGGGAACTGACTCTGCAGGCGCCGCAGTCGCCCAGGATGTCTTTGTCGAGGTCAATCTCGCAATGACAGACCATGTCGCTGTGCCAGACCTGTTCTTCGACGGTAGTTACGACAAGCGGCTGCTGGGGATGATTACAACCGTTGTCGAGGTCGAGGGGCCCGTCCGGGATGAGGTGCTCGCTCGACGCATTGCTCGTGCACACGGATGGGGGCGCACTGGCACCCGAATTCTGAATCGCGTTGTGGAACTGACGGTCAAGCATTTTGAGATCAAATCGGAATCGGTTGGCCGTTTTATTTGGCCTGAGCGATTGACCGAAAAATCAGCCATCACATTTCGAAGCCCCGCCGCCGGGACTGTTCGTCCGGTCGATGAAGTTTCACTGGCCGAATTAAAGGTACTCGCCAATCGCTTTCGAGACCAGGGGCATGATGCGGAGGATGCGGTTATCGGAATGAGCCGGGAGTTGGGCCTGTTGCGCGCAGGGGCGACCATTCGAGAACGTCTGATGGAGGCTTGGCGGGCGGGGAGGGATGCGCGGGCTGATTAACTGAGGAAATTGAGGGATTCAACCGTAGAATATGGGGATGAAACAGTGGCGAATCCGCTGGTCCTCGGAATCGGTGAGATGGGTATGCTGAATTTTGTGTAAACGGAGTTTGTCTACGTGATCGCATCCATTCCTCAAACTGTATGGAGAAGCGGTTGAAAGACCCTTCCAGTACCGTATCGGCATAGTCCATTTTTTACTCATGTTGTTGAGCGCAAGGCAGAACAGCTTGCAAACGGCCTCATCTGTTGGGAATGAACTGCGAGTCTTGATTACCAGAGATTTTCCATTAGAAAATCTCTGGTAATGGCTTCGATTAGGAATTGGGACTAATGGGAGATCTCGATCCAATGGCCGCATAGCGAATGTGCTCAAGACCCACAGATTCAACAGCCGCGAGAATATGGAGCAGACTTTGCTGCGTTATGTGGTCCTGTACAACCACCAACTGCAGCAGTCAGCGCTGGGCAGCAAGACGCCTATGCAGGCCATGAAACAGTGGTACCAGCACCTGCATCTGTTTCACAAGATACCATATGATCGTCCGGGATTCGACATATGTTGGCAGCCAGTTGATTATGGTGGTCCTGCTGCCGTTCACTGCCGAACAGGCAACTCAGAAACCCCCTCCATGCCCTCGCCAGCACCTGCGGCCAGCGCGCTGCTGGCGTGCAGGCAGATGGCCGCTGCTGCTGCGACGTTCAGCGACTCCTGGCCTCCGGGCTGGGCGATGCGGATGCGTAGTGCGGCCTTGGCGGCCAGCGCGGGGGTTACGCCTTGTCCTTCATGGCCCATGATCCAGGCGCAGGGCCAGGGCAATGTGGCGCGGTGCAGGTATTCGCCGGCATGTGGACTGGTCACGAGCATGGGCAGTTGCAGCGCCTGCAGTTCTGCCGGCCCGGCGGCCTCGATCAGATTCAGCGCGAAATGTGCGCCCATCCCGGCGCGCAGCACTTTCGGCGACCAGAGTGCGGCGCTGCCTTTGAGTGCCAGCACCTGCCGGAATCCGAAGGCTGCTGCACTGCGCAGGATCGAGCCCATGTTGCCAGCATCCTGCACCCGGTCCAGTACCACGGTGGCGGCGCCCGGTTGCAGGCTGGCGGGCGCGGGCAGGTCCAGAATGAAGCCCATGCGCGCAGGCGATTCCAGGGCGCTGATGCCGGCAAACAGTGGCTCGGCAAGAACCATTATCTTGCTTGCGTCCTGCGCATATTCGGCCTGTGCCTGCGGCCAGAAAGACTCGGCAAATACGGCGATCGATGGGCGCAGTTGGCGCGCCAGTGCCGCGCGGCACAGGTGCTCGCCTTCCAGCCACAGCCGGCCCTGTCTGCGGTAGGCGGTGCTGTCTTGGGCCAGCCGGCGCAGTTCCTTGACGAAGGTGTTGTCGCGCGCGTGGATGGTGCTCACGGGGGCGGCGCTCATCGGCAAGCCCCGGGCAGGCTTCGGGCTACCGGGGCGAACGAGCGCCGGTGGTGGATGCAGGCGCCATGCGCGCGCAGTGCCGCCAGGTGCATGGCCGTGCCATAGCCTTTGTGCCCGGCAAAGCCGTATTGCGGAAACTCCGCGTGCACCTGCACGCACCAGTGGTCGCGCTGCACCTTGGCAAGGATCGAGGCCGCCGAGATGGCGGGCTGCAGCGCGTCGCCTTTGACGATGGCTTGCGCCGGTATGTCGAGCCGGGGCAGGCGGTTGCCATCGACCAGCACCAGCGCCGGCCTGAGCCGCAGGCCCTGCACGGCGCGGCGCATCGCCAGCAGCGTGGCTTGCAGGATGTTGAGCGCGTCGATCTCTTGCACGCTGGCCTGGGCAATGCTGTAGCACAGCGCCTTGGCCCGGATTTCGTCAAACAGCGATGCGCGCCTGGCCGGCGTGAGTTTTTTCGAGTCGGCCAGGCCCATGATCGGTTGCCGCTCGTCCAGCATGACGGCGGCGGCCATGACCGGCCCGGCCAGCGGGCCTCGGCCGGCCTCATCGACGCCGGCGACCAGGCCCGATGGATGCCAGGGCAGGCTGGCCGGTTCAGTGCGCGAGGATTGTCCGGAGCGCATCGGCGGCCAATTGCGGGGTGTTGCGCTGCAGGCTGTGGTGCAGCGCGGTAAAGCGTCGTTCCAGGGCGGTGATGGTTGGCGGATGCTGGCGCCGCGCGTCCAGCCAGTGCTGCGTGGCAGCGCACAGTGCCTGCGGCGTGGCGGCATCTTGCAGCAGTTCGGGCACCACGAATTCACGGCACAGGATGTTGGGCAGGCCCACCCAGGGCTGCAATTGCTGGCGGCGCATCAGCGACCAGTTCAACGGGTGCATGCGGTAAGCGATCACCATCGGGCGTTTGAACAGCGCGGCTTCGAGTGTGGCGGTGCCGCTGGCGATCAGCGTGGCATCGCAGGCCGCGAGCACGGTGTGCGACTGCCCGGCAATGATTTGTACCTGCTCGCCCATACCTGCGGCCTGGGCCGCCTGCACGATGCGCTCGCGCAGGGGTAGCACGGCGGGCACCAGCAATTTGAGCGCGGGCCGGGTTTGTCGCAGCAGCGCTGCGGCCTGGAAAAAGGGCCGGGCGAGGTACTCGATTTCCGAGGCCCGGCTGCCCGGCAAAATGGCCAGCACCTCGTCGTCCGCGCGCAGACCGAGCTGTGCGCGGGCTGCTGCGCGGTCAGGCTGCAGCGCAATCAGCGCCGCCAGCGGATGGCCGACATAGGTGGCGGCAATGCCATGCTGCGCCAGTAGCGCTGGCTCGAACGGGAAGATGCACAGCACATGGTCGGCGCTGCGACGGATCTGGCCGACCCGGTGGGCGCGCCAGGCCCAGATCGACGGGCACACGAAATGCACTGTCTTGACGCCGGCGGCACGCAAATCGGCTTCCAGGCCGAGGTTGAAATCGGGGGCGTCGATGCCGATGAACAGCGCAGGGCGGTGCGCGAGCAGGCGCCGGCGCAGTTGCCGGCGGATGCCGAGCAGTTCGCGCAGCCGGCGCAGCATTTGCATGCTGTAGCCATGCACGGCCAGCCGCTCGCTGGGCCACCAGGGCGTGAACCCGCGGCGCGCCATTTCGGGGCCTCCTATGCCGCAAAGCTCGATGCCCGGCCAATCGGCTTGCAGGCCGCCGATCAGCAGGGCGGCGAGCATATCGCCCGATGCTTCACCGGCCACCATGGCGATGCGCAGGGGGGCTTGCATTGCCGGGTCCATGGCGCCACTTCAGCGCACGATGCCGCGCGTGCAGGCGGCGAGAAAGGCCAGCATCAGCGCCACATCGGCGGCGGCTTGCGGGTGCGCGGCTGGCAGTTCGGCCATGGCCTGGCACGCGGCCTCCAGGGTCAGGCCCTGGCGGTACAGCAGGCGGTACATTTGCTTGATGCCGGCCATGCGCGCGGCCGGAAAGCCGCGCCGGCGCAGTCCTTCCAGGTTCAGGCCGCGCACTGCCAGCGGGTTGCCATCGACCATCATGAACGGCGGCACGTCCTGCGCGATACGGCTGGCAAAACCGGCCATCGCATGCGCGCCGATCTTGACGAATTGGTGCACGCCGGTCAGGCCGCCGATGATGGCCAGGTCTGCCACCTGCACATGCCCGGCCAGCGTGGCGTTGTTTGCCAGGATGGTCTGGTTGCCGACCACGCAGTCGTGCGCGATATGCACATAGGCCATGATCCAGTTGTCGTCGCCTATGCTGGTCAGCCCCCGGTCCTGGACGGTGCCACGGTTGAAGGTGCAGAACTCGCGGATGGTGTTGCGCTGGCCGATGACCAACTGTGTAGGCTCGCCCGCGTACTTTTTGTCCTGCGGGGCGGCGCCCAGGCAAGCGAACGGGAAGATGCGGTTGTCTGCGCCCAGCGTGGTGCGCCCTTCGATCACGCAATGCGCGCCTACGCTGCAGCCGGGGCCGATCACTGCCTGCGGGCCGATCACGGCATATGGCCCGACGGTGACCGTCGGGTGCAGGCTGGCGCCATCCGCGACCAGGGCAGTGGGGTGGATGTTGCTCACGGCGGGGCGGTCTTTTCAGCTTCTGTCGGGCTCGCCGACGCTGCGCATGGTGCACATCAGTTCGGCCTCGCAGGCCACTTCGTCGCCCACGCTGGCCAGTCCTTTGAACTTCCAGATGCCGCCGCGCACGCGGTCTATCGTGATCGCCAGGATCAGCTGGTCGCCCGGCTCGACCGGGCGTTTGAAACGCGCGCCGTCGATGCCGACGAGGTAGTAGAGGTTGTTTTCGTCGGGCACCTTGCCCATGGCATCGAATGCCAGCAAGCCGGCGGCTTGGGCCAGCGCTTCCAGGATCAACACGCCGGGCATCACCGGACGGCCCGGGAAATGCCCCATGAAATAGGGCTCGTTGCAGGNGACGTTCTTGATCGCCTTGATGCGGGNGTTGCGCTCGAGCTCGATCACCTTGTCCACCAGCAAGAACGGGTAGCGGTGGGGCAGTTGCTTGACAATTGCGTGGATATCCATCATCGGGTCGTTCTTCCGTTCATGCTGCCTTGAGGGCCTGCTCCAGCGCCTTGATGCGTTCGCGCAAACTGTGCAGTTGTTTGAGTGTCGCCGCGTTTTTTTCCCAGCGCGCATTGTCGTCGATGGGGAACAGGCCGGTGTACTGCCCGGGCCGGGTCAGCGAGCGGGTGACGACCGTGGCCGCTGAAATATGCACATGGTCGGCCAGTTCCAGATGCCCGAGCACGATGGCTCCGCCGCCGATCGTGCAGTGCGCGCCTATGCGCGCACTGCCGGCCACGCCGACACAGCCGGCCAGCGCCGAGTGCTTGCCGATGCGCACGTTGTGGCCGATCTGTATCAGGTTGTCGAGCTTGACGCCGTCTTCGATCACGGTGTCTTGCAGCGTGCCGCGGTCTATGCAGGTGTTGGCGCCGATCTCTACATCGTCGCCAATGCGCACGGCGCCGAGTTGCTCGATTTTGATCCACTGCCCGTCCTCGGGCGCGAAGCCAAAGCCGTCAGCGCCGACCACCACGCCGGCGTGCAGCAGGCAGCGCGCGCCGATGCGGCAGTCCGCGCCCACGGTGACGCGCGCCTGGAGCCGGCTGCCGGCGCCGACCTGCGCGCCCCGCTCAAGAACGCACAGCGGGCCGATGCTGGCCGTGGGATGGACCTGGGCCGTCGGATCGAGCACTGCACTGGCGTGCACGCCGGGCGCTGGCGCCGGCGCATGGTGCTGGCGCCATAGCTGCGTGGCGCGCGCGAAGTAGGCGTAGGGTTGCTCGGCCAGGATGCAGGCGCCGCGCGCCAGCGCCGCCGCGCGCAACGCCGGCGCCACAATGACGCAGGCCGCCCGGGAGGCGGCCAACTGCTGTTGGTAACGGGGATGGCTCAGGACGCTCAGGTCGCCCGGGCCAGCGGCTTGCAGCGGTGCGATGCGGCAGATCGGGGTGTCGCGCGAGCCTCCTTGCAGCGAGCCGCCGAGCGCATCGACGATCTGCCCGAGGAGCAGGCTCACGAGCCACCTGTGCTGCGCCGGCGCGGCGGGCCCGATTTACTTGGCGGCGTCTTTGGCACTGGTGCTGGCTGCGGCATTGAGTGCCTTGATCACCTTGTCGGTGATGTCGTGTTTGGGGTTGATGTAGACCGCCTCTTGCAGGATCACGTCGTACTTTTCCGACTCGGCCACCTGCTTGACGACCTTGTTGGCGCGTTCGAGCACTTGGGAGAGTTCTTCGTTCTTGCGCACGCTCAGGTCTTCCTGGAATTCACGGCGCTTGCGCTGGAAATCGCGGTCCTGGTCGGCCAGTTGGCGCTGGCGCGCAGCGCGCTGGCTTTCGGCCAGCGTGGGCGCTTCGCGCTCGAACTTCTCGGTGGCGGTCTTGAGCGTGTTGCCCAACTCGATCAGATCCTTCTCGCGGCGGGAGAATTCCTGTTCCAGCTTGGCCTGCGCGGCCCGGGCGGTGTTGGCTTCCCGGAAGACTCTGTCGGTATTGACGAATCCGGCTCTGAACTCTTGCGCCTGTGCCTGCGCCGGCGCCGCAACGGCCAGCAGGCCGAGCAACAGGGCCAGGGGGAGATCGGGGAGATGGCGAGAAAGGGATTTCATTAGAAAGACGTTCCGATCTGGAATTGCAGTTTCTGGATTCTATCGCCGGGGAACTTGCGCACCGGTTGCGCAAACCCCAGCCGCAGCGGGCCGAGCGGCGAAATCCAGCTCAGGCCCAGGCCCACCGAGGCGCGCATTTCGCGCAAGCGGATGGTTTCGTTTTCCGCGTACACATTGCCCGCATCGACAAAGCCGAACAGGCGCAGGGTCCGGTCGTTGCCCGCGCCCGGGAAGGGGGCCAGCAGTTCGGTATTGAGCGTGATTTTCTTCGGGCCGCCGAGCGAGGCGCCGGTCACATCGCGCGGCCCCAGGGTGCCTTGGTCGAAGCCGCGCACCGAGCCCAGGCCGCCCGAGTAGAAGTTCTTGAACACCGGGAACGGGCGCCCGTTCAGGCCCTTGCCCAGGCCGGCCTCGCCATTGAAGGCCACGGTAAAGCGCTTGTTCAGCGGCACGTATTGCTGGTATTGGTAGTTGGCGCGCAGGTAGCGCGCGTCTCCGGCCACCGACCACTCGGAGTTCAGGCGCTGGTAACGCCCGGCATTGGGCGCCAGCGCACTGTCGCGGTCGTCGCGCGACCAGCCCATCGTCAGCGGAGCCGCCAGGCTCGTGGCGCCGAACTTGTCGGCGTAGGACAGATAGCTGGCAGGGATGTTGGTGCCGGACTTGATCCGGGTCTGCTCCAGGCCGCCGCCGAAGAACACCGTATCGGTCTCGCTGAACGGCACGCCAAACCGCACCGAACTGCCGATGGTGATCAGGCGGTAGTTGCCGCCCTGGTCTTCGTAGGGCTTGTCGGTGCGGTAGTACAGATCGAAGGTGCGCGAAATCCCGTCGGGTGTGAAGTACGGGTTGGTGGTGCTGAACACCAGCGTGCGCCGGTACTTGCTGGTGTTGACTTCGACGCCCAGGTAGTTGCCGGTGCCAAAGATGTTCTCCTGTTTGAAGCCGAACGACAGCGAGAGCTTCTCGGCGCTGGAAAAGCCCACGCCCATTTGCAGCGCGCCCGTGGGCTTTTCGATCACGTTGATCACCAGGTCCACCTGGTCTGGCGCACCCGGCACTTCCTGCGTCTCGACGCTGACGCTGGTGAAAAAGCCCAGGCGGTCGACGCGGTCGCGCGACAGGCGGATTTTGTCGCCGTCGTACCAGGAGGCTTCGTACTGGCGGAATTCGCGGCGTATCACTTCATCGCGCGTGTGGTTGTTGCCGCTGACGTTGATGCGCCGCACATAGGCGCGGTGCGTCGGATCGGCCTGCAGCACGAAAACCACGCGATTGTTCTCGCGGTCGATTTCCGGCACGGCCTGGACCCGCGCAAAGGCGAATCCGAAGCGGGCAAAGTATTCGGAAAACGCCCGGATGGTCTCGGTCACCTGGTCGGCGTTGTACGGCTCGCCGGGACGGATGGTCACCAGCGACTTGAACTCGTCGTCGCGTTCGAGGTAGTTGCCTTCGAGCTTGACCCCCGACACCACATAGCGCTCGCCCTCGGTGACATTGACCGTGATCGAGATTTCCTGCCTGTCCGGCGAAATCGCGACCTGCGTGGAATCGACGCGGAACTCCAGATAGCCGCGTTGCAGGTAGTACGAGCGCAGGGTCTCCAAATCGGCATTGAGCTTGGCGCGCGAATAGCGGTCGGACTTGGTGTACCAGCTCAGCCAGCCGCCGGTGTCTTGGTCGAACAGGCCTTTGAGCGCCGATTCGCTGAACGCCTGGTTGCCCACGATGCGTAGTTCCCGGATGCGGGCCGGCTCGCCCTCGACCACCGTGAATGTCAGGTTCACGCGGTTGCGCTCGATCGGCGTCACCGTGGTCACCACCTCGGCGCCATACAGGCTGCGGTTGATGTACTGGCGCTTGAGCTCCTGCTCGGCGCGGTCGGTCAGCGCCTTGTCGTAGGGACGCCCGTCGGCCAGGCCGATATCGCGCATGGTCTTTTTCAGCGTGTCCTTGTCGAATTCGCGGGTTCCGGCAAAGTTCACGTCGGCAATCGTCGGGCGCTCCTGCACCACCACCACCAGCACATTGCCACTGGCTTGCAGCCGCACATCCGTGAACAGACCAAGCCCGAACAGCGCACGGATCGCGGCCGCCCCTTTCTCGTCGTCGTAGTCGTCGCCGACGCGCAGCGGCATCGAGGCGAACACGGTTCCGGGCTCGACCCGCTGCAAGCCTTCGACGCGGATGTCCTGCACCTTGAAAGGCTCCAGGGCCCAGGCCGCATGGGAGGCAAAAACCATGGCGGCAACGACCGATGCGGTGCGCAGGCCCAGGCGATCAATGAGTTTTGTCATGGCTGAAGCAGGCAGCGCGCTGGCAGGGCCGGCGCGGCAAAAAATGTGGGCCGAGGGTCAACCAAAGAAGATCCGGGTGACATCGTTGAACAGGGCGACGGACATCAGCAGCAGCAAAAAGACCGCGCCGCCACGATGCAGGCGCTCCATCCATGCATCCGACACCCCCTTGCCCGTGACCGCCTCCCAAAGATAATACATCAGGTGCCCGCCATCGAGGACCGGCAGCGGCAGCAGGTTCAGCACCCCCAGGCTGACGCTGATCAGCGCCAGGAAGATCAGGTACGGCGTCAGCCCCATGTCGGCCGAGCGGCCCGCGTAGTCGGCAATCGTCAGCGGCCCGCTCAGGTTCTTCAGCGAAGCCTCGCCGATCACCATGCGCCCCATCATGCGCAGCGTGAGCGCAGAGACATCCCAGGTCTTGACGAGGCCGGCCCAGGCGCCTTCGAGCAAGCCGTACTGGACCGTGACGAACTCGGGCAGGGCGCCCACCTCGGCGCCGATGCGCCCGATCGAGGACTCGGCCGACCCCCCCGACTCCCGCACCACATCGGGTTGCACCGGCAGCGTCAGCACTTGCCCGGCGCGCTCGATGCGCCAGGTCTGGCTCCATGGCCCGGCGCCCCGAACGGAGTGCCGGATCAGTTCGCGCAACTGCTGACCGTCGACCACCTCGGTGCTGCCGACCTTGAGCACCACATCGCCCCGGCGCAGGCCCGCGCGCTCGGCCGCGCCCTGCGGCAGGATCTGCCCCAGCACCGGGCGCGTCCAGGGGCCGAGAATCCCGATCTCGCGAAACATCCGGGCATTGACCTGCCGGCTGTCGATCCCGGACATGTCCAGCAGCAGTTCCCGGTGCCCGTTGCCCTGCGCAGACTGCACATCCAGGCGCACGTTCTCCCCTTCGAGCGCGCCGCGCATCAGCAGCCAACGCAGGTCCTCGAACGAGCGCACCGCAACCCATTCTTGCGCGCCCAACGCGCCGCGCTCGACCAACTCCCCACCGCGCAGGCCCGCCGCCTGCGCCACCGAGCCGGCCACCGGACTGGCCAGCAGGGCGCGGGGCTGCTCCACCCCGTTCCAGTTGACGATGGAATACAGCAGCGCCGCCAGCAGCAGGTTGGCCACCGGCCCGGCCAGCGTGATCGCCGCCCGCGAGCGCAGCGGCTGGCGGCCGAAGGCCAGATGGCGCTCCCCGGGCGGCACCGGCGCTTCGCGCTCGTCGAGCATGCGCACATAGCCCCCCAGCGGAAAGGCGCCGAGCACGAACTCGGTCGGCGAGCCTCGGGGCTGCCAGCGCAGCAAGGGAGGGCCAAAACCCACCGCAAAGCGCAGCACCTTGACACCGCAGGCCACGGCCATCCGGTAATGCCCGTATTCGTGCACGGCGATCAACAGGCCGATGGCCGCAGCAAAGGCAACGATGGTCAGCAGCATGGCGGTGGCTCCGTGGGGGATTGACGACATTCACGACATTCGGCAATACCTGCCGGCGGCATGCTCGGCGGCATGGCGCGCCTGGCTGTCCAGGTCGAGCAGGGCTTGCAGCGAATCGGGCCGGCAGGGCGCTACCGCGTCCAGCGTGGCCAGATTGACCGCATGGATATGGTCGAAACGCAGTCGCCCGGACAAGAACGCCGCCACCGCCACCTCGTTGGCGGCGTTGAGCACGGCGGTCGTTCCCTCGACCGCCTTCAGCGCCTGCCAGGACAGATGCAGCCCCGGAAAGCGAACGGCATCGGCGGCCTCGAACGCGAGCGCCGACAGGGTCGAGAAATCGAGCGTTCTGGCGCCGCTGGCAATGCGCTCCGGCCAGGCCAGCCCGCAGGCGATCGGCACCCGCATGTCGGGTGTGCCGAGTTGGGCCAGAACCGACGCGTCCTTGAACTGCACCATCGAATGGATGATCTGCTGCGGATGGAGCACGACCTTGATCTGCTCCGGACGCAGGTCGAACAACCAGCGCGCCTCGATCACCTCCAGCGCCTTGTTCATCATCGTTGCCGAATCGACCGAAATCTTGCGCCCCATGGCAAAGTTCGGGTGCGCGCAGGCCTGGGCCGGCGTGATGTGCGCCAGCGTGGCCGGGTCGTGCTGGCGAAACGGCCCGCCCGAGGCGGTCAAGAGGATGCTGTCGACCCGCCCGGACCAGGTGGCCGGGTCCTCGGGCAGGCATTGGAAAATCGCCGAATGCTCGCTGTCGATGGGCAGCAGCCTGGCCCCGCCCTGGCGCACGGTCTGCATGAACAAGGCGCCGCCGACGACCAGCGCCTCCTTGTTGGCCAGCAGCAGCCGCTTGCCGGCACGGGCGGCCGCCAGGCAGGGCGCCAGCCCCGCCGCCCCGACGATGGCCGCCATCACGACATCCACATCGGCATGGGACGCTATTAGTTCGAGGGCATCATGGGCAATGATCACTTGCGTCTGAATGTCGTTGGCCTTCAACTTCTCGGCCAGCGACCGGGCATGGGGCCGGCTGGCCATCACGGCGAACCGGGGGCCAAACTGCGCGCATTGCGCCAGCAGCAGATCGACCTGGGTGGCAGCGCTGAGCGCAAACAGCTCGAACCGGTCGGGATGCCGGGCCACCACATCGAGCGTGCTGGTGCCTATGGAACCGGTGGAGCCCAGGACTGTGAGTCGTTGTTTCATGTCGTCAGACGGGTCAACATCATCGCCAGCGGCAGCGTAGGCAGCAAGGCGTCGACCCGGTCGAGCACGCCGCCGTGACCGGGCAGCAGGCCGCTGCTGTCTTTCACGCCGGCGCTGCGTTTGATCAGCGACTCCAGCAGATCGCCCGCAACACCCATTGCAAGCATGAACAATGCCGCAAGCGCCAGGAACCACCAGCCCGGTTGCGCCATGCGGGTGTAAAAGCTGGGCACTGCCGCCTGCCAATGGGCATCGGCCGCCACCCAGACCCAGGCCAGCAGCAGCACGCCCAGCGCAGCGCCCCACACGCCTTCCCAACTCTTGCCCGGGCTGATGGCCGGCGCCAGCCGGGCCCGGGCAAAGCGCAGGCCCAAAGCCCGGCCCGCAAAATAGGCAAAGATATCAGCCACCCACACCAGCAGCAAGACGGACAACAAAAAATTGCTCCCGACATGCTGCGCCTGCACCACCGCCAGCCAGGCCAGCCACAAGGCCAGCACCCCGGCCACCCGGCGCGCAGCGGCAGGAATGCGCGCCCAGGCCGGCACACCGGCGCGCAGCAGCCAGACGACGGCCAGCACCCACAGCCCGCCGCCCAGCAGCCAGAGCAGCGTCAACGCGCGCTCGACCAGGCCCAGCGCCCAAGATGCGCCGCACAGCACGCTGCAGGCAGCGCCCAGCGCCCAGGAGCCGGCCTGGCCCAGGCCGCTCAGGCGCCCCCATTCCCAGGCCCCGGCAGCCACCAACGCCAGCACCAACAGCGCAAACGGTATGGTCGAGGGATACCACAGCGCCGGCAATACGATGGCCAGCAAGACAAGGGCGGTGACGACGCGCTGCGCAAGCATGGGGCCTTTTCAGACCGGCACCGGATCGGGATGCGCGGACAGGATTTGTGCGGAGGTTTTGCCAAAACGGCGCTCGCGGCCGCAGAACGCGGCAATCGCCCCGTCCAGTGCCGACTCGTCGAAGTCCGGCCACAGCCGGTCGCTGAAAAACAGTTCGGAGTATGCGGCCTGCCAGAGCAAAAAATTGCTGATCCGCATTTCGCCCCCGGTGCGGATCAGCAGGTCCGGGTCCGGCACATGGGCCAGCCCGAGCGCGCCATGCAGGCTGGCCTCGGTGATCGGTTCGCCACGGGCCGCCAGCGCCGCCGCCGCCTGGGCAATGTCCCAGCGGCCGCCATAGTTGAAGCACACATTGAGCACCAGGCGGGCGTTGGCCGCCGTCGCGGCCTCGGCCTGCGCCAGGTCGGCGCGCACCTTGGGCGCCAGGTCGGCGCGCGCGCCGACAAAGTACAAGCGCACGCCGTCTTTTTGCAGTTGCGGCACCTCGCGCGCCAGCGCCAGCGCCAGCAGTTCCAGCAGGCCCGAGACCTCATCGGCCGGCCGATTCCAGTTTTCGGAAGAAAACGCAAAAACGGTCAGCACCGCCACCCCGCGCTGCACGCAGGCGCGGGCGCAGCGGCGCAGCGCCTCGACCCCCTGCTGGTGCCCCGCCAGGCGCGGCAACAAGCGGCGCGTGGCCCAGCGGCCATTGCCGTCCATGACGATGGCAATGTGGTGTGGAACCACCTGCGGGTCAGACATATGCCGGGCCGCTCAAAGCGCCATGATTTCCTGCTCTTTGGCCGCCACCAGCGCATCGATCTCGGCGATATGTTTGTCGGTGAATTTCTGCACCTCGGTCTCGGCGCGCTTTTGCTCGTCTTCCGAGGCCAGCTTGTCCTTGACCAGTTTCTTGATGGACTCGTTGGCATCGCGGCGCAGGTTGCGCACGGCGATCTTGGCGCTCTCGCCCTCGTTGCGCGCCAGCTTGGTCATCTCCTTGCGGCGCTCCTGGCTCATCGGCGGCATCGGCACGCGGATCAGGTCGCCCATGGCCGCCGGGTTCAGGCCCAGGTCGCTGTCGCGGATGGCCTTTTCGATCTTCGCTCCCATGCCCTTTTCCCAGGGCTGCACGCTGATGGTGCGCGCGTCGATCAGCGCCACATTCGCCACCTGGCTCAGCGGCACCAGGGCGCCGTAGTAGTCGACCTGCACCGCATCGAGCAAAGCCGGATTGGCACGGCCCGTGCGAATCTTCTGCAGGTTGTTCCTGAACGCCGCGATGGACTGGTCCATCCTGGTCGCCGCATGTTTCCTGATCTCGGCAATCGTCATGTTTTCTCCTCGGGGGCCGGCCCGCAGCCATCGTCAGACGTAAACCAGCGTACCTTCGTCTTCGCCCATCACCACGCGCTTGAAGGCGCCATGCTTGATGATGGAGAACACCCGCACCGGCAGCTTCTGGTCGCGGCACAGCGCAAACGCAGTCGCATCCATGATGCCCAGATTGCGCGCCATCGCCTCGTCGAAACTGAGCTTGGCATAGCGCGTGGCCGTGGGATCCTTCTGGGGGTCGGCAGTATAAACGCCGTCCACCTTGGTGGCCTTGAGCACCACCTCGGCGCCGATTTCGGCGCCGCGCAGCGCGGCGGCGGTATCGGTGGTGAAGAACGGATTGCCGGTGCCGGCCGCAAAAATGACCACCTTGCCTTCTTCCAGATACTGCAGGGCCTTGGGCCGCACGTAGGGCTCGACCACCTGCTCGATGGCAATGGCCGACATCACGCGCGCCACCAGCGCTTGCTTGTTCATCGCGTCGGCCAGCGCCAGCGCGTTCATCACGGTGGCCAGCATGCCCATGTAGTCGGCCGTGGCACGATCCATGCCGACCGCGCCACCGGCCACGCCCCGGAAGATATTGCCCCCGCCGATCACCACCGCCACCTGCACCCCCAGGCGCGTCACTTCGGCGATCTCCTGCACCATGCGAACGATGGTGGCGTGGTTGATGCCAAACGCGTCAGAGCCCATCAGCGCTTCGCCCGACAGCTTGAGCAGGATGCGCTTGTGGGCTGGTGCAGCATGGGACATGGGGACTCTCCGGTGACAGGGCAGGCAGGGACATGACGATCGGGCAGCGGCTTTCGCACGAGTGGCGGCAGCAGCTTTCGATCAGGTGACGGCAGCTTTCGCTGCGGCCACCTGGGCCGCCACTTCGGCAGCGAAGTCGTCGACCTTCTTTTCCATGCCTTCGCCCACGACATAGAGTGCGAAGCCCTTGACCGTGGTGCCGGCAGCCTTGAGCACCTGCTCTACGGTCTGCTTGTCGTTCTTCACGAAAGCCTGGTTGAACAGCGCGACATCCTTGAGGTACTTGAGCACCGCGCCTTCGATGCGCTTGGCCACGATGTCGTCGGATTGCACGGATCGGCCCTCGGCTTCGGCACGGGCCTTGTCTTCGGCGGCCTTGGCCGCCGCCACCGAACGCTCTGCGGCGATCAGTTCGGCGGGCACTCCGGCGCTGCTCAGGGCCACGGGCTTCATCGCCGCGATGTGCATGGCCACGTCCTTGGCCACGGTGGCGTCGCCGTCGAACTCGACCACCACCCCGATGCGGGTGCCGTGCAGGTACGAGACCAGCCGGTGGCCGGCGCCAAAATACCTGAAGCGGCGCAAGACCATGTTCTCGCCGATCTTGCCGATCAGGCCCTTGCGCACGTCTTCGAGCGTGGGGCCGAAGCCGTCTTGCTCGTAAGCCAGCGCCCCCAGCGCAGCGATGTCTGCCGGCTGGTGCCTGGCCACCAGTTCGGCCGCAGCCCGGGCCAGTTGCAGGAAGCTGTCGTTCTTGCTGACGAAATCGGTTTCGCTGTTGACCTCGATCAGCGCCCCCCGGGTGCCGTCGATATGGCAAGCCACCACGCCTTCGGCGGTGATGCGCGCTGCCGCCTTGCCGGCCTTGGTGCCGAGCTTGATGCGCAGCAACTCCTCGGCCTTGGCCATGTCGCCGCCGGCTTCGGTCAGCGCTTTCTTGCATTCCATCATCGGGGCGTCGGTCTTGCCGCGCAGTTCGGCAACCATGCTTGCGGTAATTGCAGCCATCTGTCTTCCTTCCGGGTTCAGTTCAATCGGGTATTGCGGCTAAAAAAAGGGGGCTCACCCGGGGCCCCGCTTTGGTTCGCGCCTGGCGCTCGGCCTGGGTTCGCACGCAGCGCTCAGACCATCAGGGCGCAGACTCATCGACCTCGACGAACTCGTCCGCGCTCTCGGGAGCCACCGCTTTGACCACTTCGTTGATGGCGTTGGCACGGCCTTCGATGATCGCGTCGGCGATGCCGCGGGCGTACAGCGCCACGGCCTTGGCCGAGTCGTCGTTGCCGGGGATCACATAGTCGATGCCTTCGGGCGAATGGTTGGTGTCGACCACACCGATCAGCGCAATGCCCAGTTTCTTGGCTTCGGCCACGGCGATCTTGTGGAAACCCACGTCGATGACGAANATCGCGTNGGGCANNGCGCTCATGTCCTGTATGCCGCCGATGTCTTTTTCGAGCTTGTCGATTTCGCGCGAGAAGGTCAGTTGCTCTTTCTTGCTNAGGCTGTCGAGCCCCGCTTCCTGCTGGGCCTTCATGTCCTTGAGCCGCTTGATCGAGGTCTTGACGGTNTTGAAGTTGGTCAGCATGCCGCCGAGCCAGCGCTGGTCGACGAAAGGCATGCCGGCGCGCNACGCCTCGGTGGNCAGGATTTCACGGGCCTGGCGCTTGGTGCCGACCATCAAAATCGTGCCNCGGTTGGCCGCCAGTTGCCGGACGAACTTCTGGGCTTGCTGGAACAGTGGCAGCGACTTTTCCAGGTTGATGATGTGGATCTTGTTGCGGTGGCCGAAGATATAGGGGGCCATCTTGGGGTTCCAGAAGCGGGTTTGGTGACCGAAGTGGACACCGGCTTCCAGCATTTCGCGCATGCTGACGGACATGAAAATACTCCATAGGTTGGGTCTGAAATCCAGCCCCAATCATTGCGCCGCCGTTGCTACGAAGGACGCAACACCTGGACAGGGCCGGTTTGCGATTGTTTTGCCGCAGCCGCGTGTACCCTCGTTCGGTCGCTGCGTGCCGATGCAATGGCTGGCTTGGTCGTCGCGTGACGATGCCAACTCGCCGCCCACTCACACCGACTTG
>G312J29652_10000037_pt1 | contig 24771 bp, 20 predicted proteins | sample EareggfetidaYelm_FD_29652 | JGI IMG/M metagenome (IMG submission 29652) | reverse complement strand
GGCTCATACTGTGTGCCACCGATCAGCTTTACTTTCAGCGTATAACCTTTGAACTCTTGCGCCTGAACACCGGTGCCGGCCACTGCGGCAAGCAGCCATGCACCCAGCGCAATCGCTGTGCGGGCCGTGGCAGACCATTGCCGATGATTTTCTGACTTCATGTGAATGTCTCCTAAGTTCATGCGCACAACGGCGTGCCGCCGGAGGCGCTTGAAACATATGCAGCCTCGACCAAGACCATGGTGCGCAAAACATCGTGCACATCCGTCAGCAGGGCCGGATCCTCTCCCGAGGAAAATCGCTGCAGATTGCTCATCGGGCCGATGAATGCATCGGGAAACCAGCTTCCTGTGAGCGCCAGGTTTTTCCAATCCTGGCCGCGCAGCTTCACTTGCACCGTATCCGGACGCCCTTCGGGATAGTCCAGCATCACGCCCAACTGCACCCATATCACACCATCCGTGCCCTCGAACTTGAACATCGCCGATTGCCCCTTTTCTCCATGGGCATAGTTGTGATTGAGTGAGAGGCAGACGCGCGTTTTGCTGCCGTAATTGAGAATGATCGACGACCGGGTGCTTTTGAGCCGGGGGTAGCGCGCATCAGCGATGGTCAGTGCATACACGCCTGCAGGGTCGCCAAGCAAAGAGCGTATGAGATCCAGATAGTGAATGGAGTGAACCTGTATTTCCACCCGCTCCATCGTTTCCAGAAATGGGAACAAATGCCAGGGGTCGGCAACGTTCAATTGCATTTCAACGTCACTGACGCTGCCCAGGCAACCGCGCCCGATGGCGTCGCGCACGGCCAGCATGTAGGGAGCAAAGCGCAATTGATGGTTGATGGCGGCCAGCAATTTTTTGCGCTGGCATACAGCCACTATTGCACGCGCCTGCGCCAGATCTTTGCCCATCGGCTTCTGGATCAGCACCACCGCTCCATCAGGCAATGCATCGAGCACTCCCATCACGGCTGACGGTGGCAATGCCAGATCAAACACCACGCCGGTTTCGGAGACCGCTTGCTCCAGAGTTTCGTAGACCCGGCCTATGCCCCATTGGGCGGCCGTGCCCTTGGCCCGCTCAGTATCCAGGTCATACACACCCTGCACAAAAAATCCGGCCTTTTTATAAGCCGGCAAATGCGCGTCATTGACGATTCCGCCGGCACCGATGATCACGACGGGACGGGGCCTCGATGGCAATGGCCATTCTTGCTGCAAGGACTGAATGTCGGTCATGGCGGGATTCACAGGATGTCAGCAGGTATCGGTGAGACGGTAAATGCGGCGTGCATTGCCATATGCCAGTGCATCTATCTCGCTGTCGCTGCACCCGGCGACAAGCTGGTCGGTGACGGCTTTCCAGGTGGGAAGGTCGCGGGTCAGGTTGCATACCGGGTAATCACTTCCCCAGATCAATCTGCCCCAACCGAAACGATCCACCACATGCTCAAAATATGGGCGCAAATCGCGCACCACACTGGCCACATCCCCGTCAGGCCAGCGACTGGCATCGCCATAGGCAATCAGGCCCGAAATCTTGCACGCCATGTTCGGATTCGCGGCCAACCGCGCAATACCCTCTTTCCAGGGATCCAATGCCTGACTCGCCACCGCAGGCACGCCACAGTGATCCAATACCATTTGTGATTCAGGGCAGGCTTTTGCCAGCGCGTCCGCCAGGTGGAACTGCCCCGGCAGAACGCACAGATCGAAAGGGTGGCCCTGGCCAGTCAATGCACGCACATTGCGGCGAAAGGTGGCGCTCGTGGATAGTTCATCGGGAACGACATGCAATACACGCCTGAAACCATGAATCAGCGGATTGGACAAGGCCCGTTCCAGAAAGCCGCCGATCTCATCGTGCTCCGGTCGGCACGATGAAATCGCCCCGGCAATGAGGCTGTCTGGTTGACGGGCCAGTTGGCCGATCAGGTCGGTTTCCGCTTCCATCTGCTGCGCCCGGACATCGGCCTCCATATGCAAGGCCAGACGAATGCCTGACGGCTGTGCCAAGCCGGCATATTCCTCCAGAACATGGGCGCGATCGAGCACCGGCAACGACTTTGTCCAGTCGTAGTCCAGGCGCTGCGGATAAAGCAGATGCAGATGGGTGTCAATCCATGGGCGCATGGCATTTTCCTGGTGCGACGGCTACGTACTCAAATATTCAAGTATTCGAGTGTTGGCGCAGTTTGACGGTTTGCAAGTGCTCGCAATACAGCACCAGTTCGGCATCGTTTTTGAATACTTCATAGCTTGCGCGGTACAGACCCAGTGTTTCGTTCTTGGGCGCTTTGCTCATGTCCGTCTTGATGGTGTAAATGGTGTCGCCAATGAACACCGGGGCAATGAAGCGCAATCGGTCATAGCCATAGCTGAAGGCATTCTTGCAATTCGTCGCCACCAGCCCCAGGCCGGCACTGAATACGAATGCCCCTGCCACCAGCCGTTTGCCAAACATGCCTTCCTTGCTGGCAAAAGGCTCGTCTGCCACATAAGGATGCATGTCCAGAACCAGCGCATTGAATTGCATGCTTTCGCCCTCGGAAATGGTCCGCCGGATGGAACGGATTTTCGTACCGGGAACGATATCTTCCCAATACCAGTCTTCGGCGTTCCAGATCCGTATCTGCTGGTGTAGGTCACGGGGCGTGTTGTGTGGTCGGTTCATCGTCAGTCGGCAAGGTAGTTGGCTTCCACCCAGGCGTTATCCTCTGCGACCTTTGGCGCGGCACGCGCAGCCTGCGGCCGTATACCGTCAAAGCGGATCGGACAACTCGTGGTTCGCACGCGCGCACCATTGCCGCGCACCACATCCTGCAAAAAGCCCAGGGTCTTGAACCCGTCATGCTCGAGCAATTCGGCCCAGGTCATGACCGGCGCACACCAGTAGTCCACCGGAATCAGTCTGTCCAGCCAGTATTGCGTCGCCTGCGTCTTGAGGTGCTTGCCGAGAATATCCTTGATGGCGTCACGCCGGGTGAACCAGCAATTGCGNTCCAGATACGGTTGCAGCGCAGCGCAATCGAGCGCCTTGGCCAGCGTTGCNATCGGGCCCATTGCCAGCGACAAATAACCATCCGCCGTGGCGTAAATACCGTATGGTGCGCCCAGGTACGCATGGGCATTGTTCACGGCAGACCGTTTCGGTGGTCTGGCGCCGTCATTGAGATAGGTGGTCAATACCTCAAACTGAAAATCCAGCACAGACTCCAGCAGGCTCACCTCCACCCGGGCGCCTCGACCGTGAATGCCCCGGCGCACCAGTGCCCCGAGCAGTCCTTGCACCAGATGCGCCCCTGTGAGAATGTCTGCCAGTGCCAACCCCACCGGAACCGGCCCTTGATCCGCATCGCCGTTGAGCCACACCACCCCGCTTCGGCTTTGCGCAAGCAAGTCCTGTCCGGGAAGATCNATCCATGGNCCTGTGCGGCCATAGCCGGTAACGCTGCCATAGATGATGCGCGGATTCAGCGNGCGCACTTCCNCGTAAGACAGGCCGATGCGCTCCATCACGCCGGGNCGAAAATTCTCGATCATCAGNTCGGCCTTGCCGATCAGGCGGCGCACCTTTGCCAAATCTTCGGGATTTTTCAGATCTGCNGCATAAGAACGCTTNTTTCGATTGATGGTATGAAAAAGCGTGCTGTCGCCATCGATTTNCAGGTCGGATATATAAAGCTGCCGGCACAGATCGCCCGTGACGGGCCGCTCCACCTTGATCACGGTGGCCCCCATGTCGGCCATGCGCAGGGTCGCACTCGGTCCTGCCAGGAATTGACTGAAATCCAAAACCAGCAACCCTGCCAGCGGCAAATGGTCCACTGACGTACTCATGCCATGGCCCCATGCAGATGCAGGCGTTCATTGATGCGCCCGCGGCGCCATTGCGCATCCAGTGCGTTCAATTCCTGCATGGTTTTCAGCGCAGTTTGTGCCCCGCCGAGAAAGCGCCTGAGAATATCGGGGGCCTGTTCCTGAAATCGGATATATCCGCTATAGCGGGGACGCACATAGGCCTGCTCCAATGTTGGCAGTGTGTTGACAAAAAAATCGTTCGTCAGTTGGTTGTTGTGCGCATCCAGCCAAGCGCTCCTGTGCCCGGGTTGGCCGCCATTTTCGACATAAAGCCCCGATTGCACCGGCGCGCTGGCCACGAACCCGGCATAACGCACCGCCCATTCACGCTGCTGGCTGTGCGCTGACACGGCCAAGCCGGCACCGCCCAGGGTGGAAGTAAAGCGTTTGCCATGGCGCGTCACGAGACCGCCAAATTGCAATGGGCGGTCGACATAACTGCTTCTGGCGTAGTTGGAATAACCGTAGGCAAACGGACTGTAGGCATGGCGTTCGCTGCGGGTCAGCAACTCGTAAACGGCAATCGGATTCCTGTCCAGGCACGCGCCACCGCAGGCATCGACCAGTTCCTTGAGCGCCATCAACGCATTGACACCCGCCTCCTGCTCCACCAAATGGGCTGCGTGGCAAAAAGGCTCATCCCCCTCGGAAATGCAGAGGGTATAAAAGTGCATCAGGCCATCGAGCGGCAGGCCCGCCAAGGCCACCAAGCCGGCGCGCGCGAGTTCCAGCATCTCATCCCATGACTGCGGCAACTGCATGCCATGCCGCTGCAAGACATCCGGCCGGGCCGCCGATACCGGGGTGGCGGCGTCTGTCGCCAATGCCCATTGATGCCCCTCCAACTGATAGCTCTGGTGCGACCTGCCCACGCTGTTGCGCGCTTGGTCGGCAAGAAAATCGGCCGGCAAATACCCATCGAGCGGGACCAGCAGACCATGGGCTTGCGCCTCGCCGATGGACGGATGGTCCAACACCAGCAGGTCGTATTGCCGCGCCAGCACATCGATGGGCTGATCCGCAAAAGCCTGCAATGACCGGACTTCCCAGCGCAACTGCACATGGGGGTTCAGTTCCGAGAAGCGCTGCCCCGTTGCCACCATGGGAACCAGCCCACGGGAATGCCCCCAGGTCACGCCTTTGAGTAATACCGATGCATCCAATTCATGGCTCCCGGGCAATGGTCGATGGGGTCGTCGGCTTGGTCGCTGACTCGGTATAAATACCTATGCATGAAACCATCTTTTGCTGATGAAATTATCGATACGGAAGCAGCACCATCGACTCAGTACAAACCCTGGGAAACGCGATGAATGAAGAAAAATTCTTCGAGGACTACTGCCTTGGCAGCAGCAGGGTCACTGCCGGCAGAACCATCACCGAAACCGACTTTGTCATCCACGCCGGCCACACGGGGGATTTTTTTCCTCACCACATGGATGCCGAGTTCATGAAGACCCAGGCTTTCGGGCAGCGCATTGCGCATGGCACGATGGTTTTTGCGCTGGGCGTTGGGCTGACGGCATCCCGGATCAACCCGGTCGCCTTCAGCTACGGATACGATCGACTTCGATTCATAAAACCAGTGTTCATAGGTGATACCATCCGGACGCGATTGACCGTGGCCAGGAAAGAGCCGGACCCCAAGCGCCCGGACCAGGGGCGCGTTTGGGAACTGACCGAGGTGCTCAATCAGCGCGACGAGGTGGTTCTGGCATGCGAGCACATCCATCTCGTTCAACAAAGAAAGCACTGACCATGCCCCGCATCGAAAGCGTCCGGGTCGATCTGATTGCGCTGGAGCCCACGACCCTGCGCAGCGACGCCATCCAGAGTTTCGTGCGCCAGGAAACGCCCATATTGCGTCTGCGCTGCAGCGACGGGAGTGAAGGTGTTGGTTACAGCTACACCATTGGCACCGGAGGATCGTCCATCATGGCCTTGCTGCGTGACCATCTGGTGCCGCGCTTGCTGGGTCAGGATCCGGATTGCATCGAAAGCATCTGGCAGGATCTGCTCTTCCACACCCACGCCACCCATGTCGGCGCCATTACCAGCCTGGCACTGGCCGCCATCGATACGGCACTGTGGGATCGGCGCTGCAAGCTGCTGCAGTTGCCGCTGTGGAAAGCGGCCGGCGGCAGCGCACCAAAACGCCCGCTGTACACCACCGAGGGCGGCTGGCTGCAACTGTCCACGCAGGAGTTGGTGGCACAAGCGGTGCAGGCGCAAAAAGAGGGCTTTGCCGGCTCGAAAATAAAAATCGGCCGCCCGCATGTGGGCGAAGATGTCGCGCGCCTGAGCGCTGTCCGCGCCGCCGTCGGGCCCGGGTACGAACTAATGGTGGATGCAAACCAGTCGCTGACCTTGAGCGAAGCGCTGCGCCGGGCCCAGGCCCTGGCGCATTTGCAGTTGGCCTGGCTCGAAGAGCCCATGCCGGCGGACAGCATCATGGCCCACCGGCACCTGTGCAGGCACTCGGCCATCCCGATTGCGGTTGGCGAGTCGCTGTACAGCCTGGGCCAGTTTGCCGACTATCTGCAGGCGCAGGCCTGCCACATCGTGCAAGTGGATGTGGCGCGCATTGGCGGCATCACGCCCTGGTTGAAAGTGGCGCATCTTGCCCAATGCCACAACATCAGCGTATGCCCGCATTTTTTGATGGAACTGCATGTGAGCCTGGCCTGCGCCGTGCCCAATGCGCGATGGGTAGAGCACATCCCGCAGCTCGACCCCGTGGCCAAAAGCAGGCTCAAGATGGAGGCCGGCTATGCCATCCCGCCCGAATTGCCGGGTCTGGGAATCGAATGGGACTGGCAAGCCATAGCAGCCCTTGGCAGCGATCGCTTCGTTCATCCTGCAGGCTGACAACGGGGAGACGACCTATGCAACGCCATGGCGCGGTGATCGGCATCCGGGCGGAGATGCTGGAGGAATACAAAGCACTGCATGCCGCCGTGTGGCCTGCGGTGCTGGCGCAGATCCGGCGCTCGAACATCCGCAACTACACCATCTATCTGCGCGAGCCGGAAAACCTGTTGTTCAGTCACTTCGAATACCACGGGAGCGATTTTGAACAGGACATGGAGCGCATGGCCAATGACCCCGAGACCCAGCGCTGGTGGGCCGTCTGCATGCCATGCCAGCGCCCGTTGAGCAGCCGAAAAAGCGGCGAGCACTGGGCCGAGATGGAAGAACTGTTCCATTGCCCGTGACCCGTGGGCCATGGCACCCGCAGGTCGAGCGACCGATGGCGCGCCAGTGGCAGGTGTGCGCTGGCGCGGTACCAGCACCCTGTCCGGAGCTAACCCCGCTTGCGTCCGAGATCGACCCCGAGCTGGCGCAGCTTGCGGTACAGGTGGGTGCGCTCCAGGCCGGTCTTCTCGGCGACGCGGGTCATGGAGCCCCCTTCGCGCTTGAGGTGGAACTCGAAATAGGCTTTCTCGAAATCGTCGCGGGCCTCACGCAGCGGACGGTTCAGGTCAAAGTCCTGGTGTGAATGGGGGCCGGCATCGGCGCCCGTGAGCACGGCCGACATGGCGGGCAGCGGCGCGTAGCCCGGATTCGTTGCCGGCTCCGCTGCGGGCGGCTGGACTGCGGCCGCCGGGTGGGCGACATTGCGCGCCAAGCCCTGCTCGACGGCCTTGAGCAGCTTTTGCAGGGTGATCGGCTTTTCAAGGAACGAGAAAGCGCCAATGCGCGTAGCCTCCACGGCGGTGTCGATGGTGGCGTGACCGCTCATCATGATCACGGGCATGGTCAGCAGGCCGGCCGTGGCCCATTCCTTGAGCAGCGAGACGCCATCGGTGTCAGGCATCCAGATGTCCAGCAGCACCAAGTCATACCTGGTGCCTGCCCGGGCAGCGCGGGCCTGGGTTGCGTTTTCTGCGAGGTCTACGCTGTGACCTTCGTCGTTCAGGATTTCCGACAACAGGTCACGTATGCCGAGCTCATCGTCGACCACCAGAATATTTGCCATGTGTGTTGAAGCGCCTTGGGATGCTGTGGGGGCGGTGTTGTCTGTTGTCATGCCGCCGCCGGGCCAGGGGCAAATGATAACGACACTTGGGCGCCGCGTACCATGCCATCTTCGGTGCGGTTGGATAGTTCGATGCGCGCCCCATGCTCATCGGCGATCTTTTTGACCACGGCCAAACCCAGGCCGGTGCCCCTGGGCTTGGTGGTGACATAGGGCTCGAAGGCGCGCTGCAGGATATGCGCCGCAAAGCCCGCGCCACTGTCGGCCACCGTGAGCCGCACGCGGCGCGATGAGGCGCTCCAGCGGGTGCTGATGCGCACCGGCGGCATGGCCTCTTGCGGGCTGGCAGCGCGCGCCTGCTCGGTCGCGTCCTGCGCGTTTTGCAGCAGGTTGTGCACCACCTGGCGCAGTTGCTGCGCATCACCGGCAATCAGCGGGCAGTGCGGGTCCAGTTGGGCCTGCACCGGGACGGTGGCGTTTTCCGCTGCATATAAATGCAGCACATCCGCCACCAGCGCATTGAGGTCCAGCGCCTGCAAATGCGCAGCCGGCAGGCGGGCGTAATCGCGGAACTCATTGACCAGCCGCTTCATCGCGTCGACCTGATCGACGATGGTCTTGACGGACTTCAGCAAAATGGCTTGCTCGGGATCGGGCAGTTTGCCCGAGAGCTTCATTGCCAGCCGCTCGGCAGACAGTTGAATCGGCGTCAGCGGGTTCTTGATCTCGTGCGCGAGACGCCGGGCCACCTCGCCCCAGGCCTGCGCCCGTTGCGCAGAAACAATTTCCGAAATGTCGTCAAAAACCAACAGTCTGGTCGCGTCGGGCAGCTCGGCACCGCGCACGACGAGGCTGGTGGTGTGCTGGCCCGCTCCGCCGGCTGCGGTGTGCAGCTCGAACGGCTGCTGCCAGTGGTCGAGCCCATGGCGTTCGTGGTCGCCGAAAAAGGCCTCGAAATGGCCCTGAACCGCTGCCGCAAACTCGGCCAGCCCCGGCACCTCGGCCACAGGCCGGCCCTCGAAGGCGGCCATCGGCGCGCACAGGATGCGGGTGGCGCCAGGGTTGGAAGAGCGGATCAGCCCCTGCGCGTCGAGCACGATGACCCCGGCCGTGAGGTTGTCCAAAATGGTTTGCAGGTTGGCGCGCGATGCATAGACCTCGCCCATGCTCTGCTCGACGGCCTGCCGGGCGTCGGCCAACTGCTCGGTCATCAGCGCAAACGACCGGGTCAACCCGCCAAGCTCGTCCTTGCCCTGCAACATCGCCTTGGGGCTCAGGTTGCCGGCGGCCACCTCGCGCACCCCTTCGGCCAGCACCAGCAGTGGCCGGACCAATTGCTTGCCCAGCAGCACGGCCAGCAGCACGGCGCCGAAAACCGCCAGGAACAGGCTCAGCGTCAGCGTACCCACATACATGCGCCGCAGGCCAGCGCGCACCAAGGCCCGTTCCTGGTACTCGCGGTTGGCCTCTTGCACGGCAATGGCATTGGCGACCAGCGCTGACGGCAANCTGAGCGTGGCNTGCAGGTAGCGCNGCTCCAGCAACAGGTCNACGCGGGGGTTGCTGACCAGCGCCAGCACCTTGACCCGCGCGTTCTGCACGGCGGCCTGGTCGGCAATATCGTCGAGTCCCTCGATCTGTGCCGTGGCGCGCTGCTGGCGCACGCTGCGCAGCAGCGCGACGCCCGGACGTTCCGGGTTCAGGCTGAAGCGCGACTGGCCGGCGCTGGCCACGGCCTGGCCCGCAGCGTTCCACAGCACCATGTCGGTGGCGCCGATCTGGTCGCGCAGGCGCTCGAGCGCCAGCCCGGCCGCTGCATCGGGCACCTGGGCCAGTTGGGTCGCGGCGTTGCGGGTTTTGGCGACCATGTCGGCGGCCAGCGAATCCAGCGACACATGGGCCAGGCTCACGCCCGCCGACAATGCGCCCTCGACCTTCACGTCAAACCAGCTTTCGATGGAGCGTGTGACGAACTGGTAGGACACCACATAGATCAGCAGACCGGGCATCAGCCCGACCAACGCAAAAATGGCGGCCAGCTTGGCCAGCAGCCGGCTGCCAAAACGCCCTTTGCGCAAGCGCATGCCCAGACGCAGGGTCACCCAGACCAGCACCGCCAGCAGCACCAGCGCCACCAGCACGTTCACGCCAAAGAGCCAGGCGTAGTTGCGTTCGTACAGCGTGCGGTTGTTCGTCGCCAGGGTGAGCAAGAACAGCAGCACCATGCCGATGGCCGTCATGAAGGCCGTACCGACCCCCAGCGCCCAGCGCAGCGCGCGCGACTGGCGCACCCTGTGCCGGGCGGAGGCCCCATCCTCGGGCCGGGTGGCGTCGGCGCTCACCGGACAGGCTCCGCAGACTGTTGCTGCGCGGGGACGGGCGCCAGGCGCTGGCTGTAGGAGGCCAGCAGATCCCAGCCCGGACGCCCCACGGCATCGATCTGGAACAGGCGGGGGAGTTGGGACATGTCGAGCCGGAACCGGAAGTCGACCAAGTGCACGGCATCTGCCGCTATCTCATTGCGTTGCGCAATTTTCCAGTGCGAAAAGCGCCCGATGGCGGACAGCGCATCGGCATAGTCGTCAAAACTCTGCCCCAGCACCACGCCCAGGCCGCTGTTGCGAAATGGCGCGGCAGAGATGTTCAAACGCCAGCGGCGGGTCAGCGGCTGGTAGCTCAGCCTGAAGTGGCGGCTGGCCGTGCTGACCAGGCGGCCGGACCANTACCAGCGGGCACGCAGCACCTGGGCCTCGGCCACGAAGAACATCGGAATGCCTTTGTACAGCGCGTCTTCGGCCAGTTGCGGCAGGTCCAACTGCAANTTGGCGCTCAGGTACAGGCCGTCGTCGGCGCGCTCGAGTTGCAGTTCGCCGGTTTCGGCACCAGCCACCTGCGTTTGCGCCTGCGCCTGCGGCAGCAGCAAGCAGCAAGCCAGCAAGCATCGACATGCGCCCATCAGCCATCGGTGCCACGCGCCATGCCCGACCCAGGATCCCCCCGGAGGCTCATGGCGGCAATTTATGCAACAGTGCGTAAAAAAATCCGTCGTGATCACCACCTGCATTGTCCGGGACAGCCCCGTCCTTGTCCGCATTGCCCGGTAGCAAATGGCCCGGCGAAGGTAGCAATCGTGCATCAGTGTGGTGCGCAAGAAACGCTTGCACTGGGGCCTCCCCTTCGGCACGGAACACCGAGCAACTGCAGTACAGCAAACGTCCACCGGGCCGCAGCAGCGGCCACAGGGCGCGCAGCAACCGGGCTTGCAGGGCGGCCAACGGGGCGATGTCGGTCGCGCGGCGCAGCCAGCGCACATCCGGATGGCGCCGCACGATGCCCGATGCGCTGCAGGGCGCGTCGAGCAAAATGGCATCGAACGGCGCGCCGCCGCAATGCGGCTGCCACCAGTCCTGCGGCCGGGTGGCGTCGGCCACCAGAACCTGGGCGCCAAGGCCCAGGCGCTGCAAGCTGGCGTCGATGCGGGCGCTGCGCGTGGCATCGATCTCCAGCGCAGTCACTTGCAGCGGCGCATCGGCGCCGGCCAGTTCCAGCAAATGGGCGGTCTTGCCTCCCGGGGCGGCGCAGGCGTCGAGCACGCGCAGCGGTTGCCGCAGATCCAGCCCCTGGAGCAGCAGCGGGGCCGCCTTCTGTGCAGCGGCGTCTTGCACCGAAACCCAGCCCTGGGCAAAGCCCGGCAGCGCTTGCACGGGCACCGGCTGCCGCAGCGCCAGGCCCATGTCGGCGACCACGGTGGCTTGCATATCGATGGCATCGAGCGCGAGCAGGTATTGCGCCAGACTGCACTTTCTCTGGTTGACCCGCAGCACCATCGGCGCGTGGCGGTTGTTCGCTTGCAGGATCTGCTGCCAGTGCCGGGGATGGTCCTGGCGCAGTTGCCGGATCCACCACCGGGGGTGGTTCCAGCGCGCCAGCGGATCGTCGTCGGTGGCGGCGAGCAGCGCCTCGCGCTCGCGCAGGAAGCGGCGCAGACAGGCGTTGATGAACGCGGACTGCGCGCGCGCCGCTGCGCTGTGCTTGGCGGCCTCCACCGCCTGGTTGACCAGCGTGAAGGGCGCATAGGGCGCGTCTTCGGGATTCCAGCACAGCGCCAATGCGACGCACAGCAGGGCGTCCACCGCCGGCGGCGGGGTCCGGGCGGCCAGTTGGCGGCGCAGCAGTTCGGCCCGTCCGGCCTGGCGCAGCACCTGGAACAACAGGGCCTGCACGCCCGGGCGCAGGCCGGCATCGACTGCGGCCAGCACTGCCGTGCCCGACTGCCCGCTGCGGATGGCCTGCAGCGCCGCAGCGACGGCGCCCAATTGCTGCCACAGGGCAATCGGCGCGATCGGGACGATCGGCGCAATGGCGGCACCGGGAGCGCCGGCGCCGGACCCAGCGCCGGGCCGGGCGCCCGAGGCCACGGCTTAGTCGGCGGCGGCGTCGCTGGCAGTGACGCTGCTGCCGTCCAGCTCGGGAACCTCGGCCTGGGCGGCCATTTCGGCGGCTTCGGCGTCGGCAATCGCGCGGCGCTCGGCATCGTCCATCGCGTCCTTGGCCTTGCGCGCCTGGTGGTAAGCCAGGCCCGTGCCGGCGGGGATCAGGCGCCCCACGATCACGTTTTCCTTCAGGCCGCGCAGCTCGTCGCGCTTGCCCATGATCGCGGCCTCGGTCAGCACGCGGGTGGTCTCCTGGAAGGAGGCCGCAGAGATGAACGAGTCGGTCGACAGCGATGCCTTGGTGATGCCCAGCAACAGGTTGCTGTAGACCGCAGGGATCTTGCCTGCCGCCCGCAGGGCCTCGTTGGTGTTGAGGATCTCCGAGCGCTCGACCTGCTCGCCGCTGATGTAGTTGGACTCGCCGGCATCCTCGACCACGACGCGGCGCAGCATCTGGCGCACGATCACCTCGATATGCTTGTCGTTGATTTTCACGCCCTGCAAGCGGTACACGTCCTGCACTTCGTCGACGATGTAGCGCGACAGTTCCTCGATGCCCAGCAGGCGCAATATGTCTTGCGGATCGGCCGGACCGTCGACAATCGATTCGCCCTTGTTGACCACCTGGCCTTCGTGCACCAGGATGTTTTTCTCCTTGGGCACGAGCTCTTCGAACACATGGCCTTCAGGGTCGGTGATCTGCAGGCGCACCTTGCCCTTGGTTTCCTTGCCGAACGAGACGGTGCCGGTCATTTCAGCCAGCGTGCCCTTGTCCTTGGGCGTGCGGGCCTCGAACAGTTCGGCCACACGGGGCAGACCGCCGGTGATGTCGCGGGTCTTCTGACCTTCGACCGGGATGCGGGCCAGCACTTCGCCAGGGCCCACGTCCTGGCCATCGCGCACCTGTATCAGCGCGCCCACCTGAAAACCGATGGTCACCGAATGGTCGGTGCCGGGGATCTTCACTTCGTTGCCCTGAGCATCGATCAGTTTGACCTGGGGGCGCACCACCTTGGCGGCGCCACGGCGCTTGGGATCGATCACCACCAGCGTGGACAGGCCGGTGACTTCGTCGAGTTGCCGGGCCACCGTCAGGCCCTCTTCGACGTTCTCGAACTTGGTCCGGCCGGCGAACTCGGTGATGATGGGGCGCGTCAGCGGCTCCCATTTGGCCAGGACGGTGCCGGCCTTGACGTTCTGGTCGGCGTTGACGGTCAGCGTGGCGCCATAGGGCACCTTGTGGCGCTCGCGCTCGCGGCCGTACTCGTCGTGGATGACGATCTCGCCCGAGCGCGCAATCACCACCAGTTCGCCCTTGGTGTTGCTCACGTAGCGCATCGTGCTGCTGAAGCCGATCACGCCGTTGGACTTGGCCTCGACCCTGGAGGCGATGACGGCCCGCGAAGCAGCGCCTCCGATGTGGAAGGTGCGCATGGTCAGCTGCGTGCCAGGCTCGCCGATCGACTGGGCCGCGATCACCCCCACGGCTTCGCCGAGGTTGATCAGTCCGCCACGGCCCAGGTCACGGCCATAGCATTTGGCGCACAGGCCGTAGCGGGTCTCGCAGGTCAGCGCGGTGCGCACCTTGACTTCATCGACGCCCGCCGCTTCCAGTTCTTCGATCAGGTCTTCATCGAGCATCACGCCGACCGGCACCAGCACCATGCGGTTTTCCGGGTGCAGCACTTCTTCGGCAGCGGTGCGCCCGAGGATCCGGTCACGCAGCGATTCGATCACTTCGCCGCCTTCGACGATGGCGCGCATCAGCGAGCCGTTGGCGGTCTCGCAATCCTCTTCGGTCACCACCAGGTCCTGCGTCACATCGACCAGACGCCGGGTCAGGTAGCCCGAGTTGGCGGTCTTGAGGGCCGTGTCGGCCAGGCCCTTGCGGGCGCCGTGGGTGGAGATGAAGTACTCCAGCACGTTCAGGCCTTCGCGGAAGTTCGCGGTGATCGGCGTTTCGATGATCGAGCCGTCCGGCTTGGCCATCAGCCCCCGCATGCCGGCCACCTGACGGATCTGGGCGGCAGAGCCGCGGGCGCCGGAGTCGGCCATCATGTAAATCGAGTTGAAGGACTCTTGCGAGACCTGCTGGCCATGGCGGTCGATGACCTGCTCCTTGGACAGTTGGGCCATCATCGCCTTGGACACTTCGTCGCCGGCCTTGCCCCAGATATCGACCACCTTGTTGTAGCGCTCGCCCGCAGTGACCAGACCGGAGACATATTGCTGCTCGAACTCTTTGACCTCCCGTTCCGAGCGCTCGATGATGCCGGCCTTTTGCGGTGGCACCAGCATGTCATCGATGGCGATCGAGATGCCGGCGCGCGTGGCCAGGCGAAAGCCGTTTTGCAGCAGCTTGTCGGCAAACACCACCGTTGCCTTCAGCCCGCATTTGCGAAAGGAGACGTTGATCAGGCGCGAGATTTCCTTCTTCTTGAGCGCCTTGTTGACATACGAGAACGGCAGGCCCGGAGGCAGGATTTCCGACAGCAAGGCCCGGCCCGCCGTGGTTTCCACCAGCGCGGTCGTGGGCACCAGCGCGTCGCTGTCCTTGGGTTTGCTCCACTCGGTCAGGCGCACGGTGATGCGGGCAGCCAGTTCGACCTCGCCGGCGTCGAAGGCGCGCTGCACCTCGCCGGTATCGGCAAACACCAGGCCCTCGCCCTTGCCGTTGATGCGGTCGCGGGTGGCGTAGTACAGGCCGAGCACCACGTCCTGCGAAGGAACGATGGATGGCTCGCCCGAGGCCGGAAACAGCACGTTGTTCGAGGCCAGCATCAGCGTGCGCGCTTCCATCTGCGCTTCCACCGACAGCGGGACATGCACCGCCATCTGGTCGCCGTCGAAGTCGGCATTGAACGCCGAGCAGACCAGCGGGTGCAGTTGTATCGCCTTGCCTTCGATCAGGATCGGCTCGAACGCCTGTATGCCCAGACGGTGCAGCGTGGGCGCGCGGTTGAGCATCACCGGATGCTCCTTGATGACCTCTTCCAGGATGTCCCAGACCACCGGCGTGCCGGATTCGACCTCCTTCTTGGCGGCCTTGATCGTGGTTGCGATGCCCATGGCCTCCAGGCGCGAGAAGATGAAGGGCTTGAACAGTTCCAGCGCCATCAGCTTGGGCAGACCGCATTGGTGCAGCTTGAGCGTCGGGCCTACGGTAATCACCGAGCGCCCCGAGTAGTCGACGCGCTTGCCCAGCAGGTTCTGGCGGAAACGCCCGCTCTTGCCCTTGATCATGTCGGCCAGCGACTTGAGCGCGCGCTTGTTGGCGCCGGTCATGGCTTTGCCGCGGCGGCCGTTGTCCAGCAGCGAATCGACGGCTTCCTGCAACATGCGCTTTTCGTTGCGGGCGATGATCTCCGGGGCCTTGAGCTCCAGCAGACGGCGCAGACGGCTGTTGCGGTTGATCACGCGGCGATACAGGTCGTTCAGGTCGGAGGTGGCGAAGCGGCCGCCATCGAGCGGCACCAGCGGGCGCAGGTCCGGCGGCAGCACCGGCAGCACTTGCAGCACCATCCACTCGGGCTTGATGCCGGATCTCTTGAACGCTTCGAGCACCTTCAGCCGCTTGGCGTTCTTCTTGACCTTGACCTCGGAGCCGGTCAGGTCGCCGCGCAGCTTTTCGATCGACAGGTCGATGTCTATCGATTCGAGCAGATCCTTGATGCCTTCGGCGCCCATCTTGGCGATGAATTCATCGCCGTATTCCTTGCGCTTGGCCTCGTAGTCTTCCTCGGACATGATGCTGAGCTTCTTGAGCGCCGTCATGCCGGGGTCGGTCACCACATAGGCTTCAAAGTACAGCACGCGCTCGATGTCGCGCAGCGTCATGTCCAGCACCATGCCCAGGCGCGACGGCAGCGACTTGAGGAACCAGATATGCGCGCAAGGTGCTGCCAGGTCGATGTGGCCCATGCGTTCGCGCCGCACCTTGGTCTGTGTCACTTCGACGCCGCATTTTTCGCAGATCACGCCACGGTGCTTCAGGCGCTTGTACTTGCCGCACAGGCATTCGTAGTCCTTGATGGGACCAAAAATCTTGGCGCAAAACAGCCCGTCGCGCTCGGGCTTGAAGGTGCGGTAGTTGATGGTCTCGGGCTTTTTCACCTCGCCGAAAGACCAGGAGCGGATCTTCTCGGGCGAAGCCATGCCGATGCGGATGGCATCGAAGTGCTCATCCGGCGTGAATTGCTTGAACAGGTCCAGGAGTGATTTCATGGTGACTCTTTCCTTTTGCGCTCAAGAGCGTTCGAGCTCGATGTCCAGGCCCAGTGAACGGATTTCCTTGACCAACACGTTGAACGATTCCGGCATGCCGGCTTCGATGGCATGTTCGCCCTTGACGATCGACTCGTACACCTTGGTGCGGCCGGCCACATCGTCGGACTTGACGGTGAGCATTTCCTGCAGCACGTAGGCGGCGCCGTAGGCTTCGAGCGCCCAGACTTCCATCTCGCCGAAGCGCTGGCCGCCGAACTGGGCCTTGCCGCCCAGCGGTTGCTGCGTGACCAGCGAGTAGGGGCCGGTGGAACGGGCGTGCATCTTGTCATCGACCAAGTGGTGCAGCTTCAGGTAGTGCATGTAGCCTATGGTCGTGGGCCGCTCGAAGCGCTCGCCGGTGCGGCCGTCGTACAGGAAGGCTTGGGTGCGGGTGGCGGTCAGACCCTTGCGCTGCGCGATCTCGTCCGGGTAAGCGATTTTGAGCATGTCCTTGATTTCTTCTTCCGAAGCACCGTCGAACACCGGGGTGGCATACGGCATGCCATGCCTGAGATGGGCCGCCATGGCCACGAGTTCCTCGTCGCACAGTTGCGCCAGGTCCTCGGTGCGGCCGCGCGCGTTGTACACCTTGTCCAGAAACTTGCGCAGTTCTGCGGCCTTGGCCTGCTGCTGCAACATGTCGCCGATGCGCTGGCCTATGCCCTTGCTGGCCCAGCCCAGGTGCACTTCCAGCACCTGGCCGATGTTCATCCGCGAAGGCACGCCCAGCGGGTTGAGCACGATGTCGGCAGGCGTGCCGTCGGCCATGTAAGGCATGTCTTCGACCGGAACGATCTTCGAGACCACCCCCTTGTTGCCATGGCGCCCGGCCATCTTGTCGCCAGGTTGCAGGCGGCGCTTGACGGCCAGGTAGACCTTGACCATCTTCAGCACGCCGGCGGGCAACTCATCGCCTTGCGTGAGTTTTTTCTTCTTTTCCTCGAAAGCCAGGTCGAAGCTGTGGCGCGTCTGCTCCAGCGCATCCTTGATCAATTCGAGCTGCGCGGCGACCTCGTCCTGCGCCGGGCGGATGTCGAACCAATGGAATTTCTCCACCGACGACAGATAGGGCTTGTCGATTTTCGCGCCCTTGAGCAGTTTGTGCGGACCGCCATTGGCCACGCGCCCGAGCAGCAGCTTTTCGATGCGCTCGAAGGCGTCGGCCTCGACGATGCGCAGTTGATCGTTCAAGTCCAGCCGAAAGCGCTTGAGCTCATCGTCGATGATCTGCTGCGCGCGCTTGTCGCGCGCTATTCCTTCACGGGTGAACACCTGCACGTCGATCACCGTGCCTTGCGAGCCTTGCTCGACGCGCAGCGAGGTGTCCTTCACATCGGAAGCCTTCTCGCCGAAGATCGCGCGCAGCAGCTTTTCTTCGGGCGTGAGGGTGGTCTCGCCCTTGGGCGTGACCTTGCCCACCAGCGTATCGCCGGGCTGCACTTCGGCGCCCACGTAGATGATGCCGGACTCGTCGAGGCGGTTCAGTTGCTGCTCCGACAGGTTCGGGATATCGCGCGTGATTTCTTCGGCGCCGAGCTTGGTATCGCGGGCCATCACCACCAGTTCCTCGATGTGGATCGAGGTGTAGCGGTCTTCGGACACCACCCGTTCCGAGATCAGGATCGAGTCCTCGAAGTTGTAGCCGTTCCAGGGCATGAACGCGATCAGCATGTTCTGGCCAATGGCGATTTCGCCCAGATCCGTCGATGCGCCATCGGCGATCACATCGCCCTTGACCAGCCGGTCGCCCTTTTTGACGATGGGGCGCTGGTGGATGTTGGTGTTCTGGTTGGAGCGCTGGTACTTGATCAGGTTGTAGATGTCCACCCCGACTTCGCCAGCCACCGTTTCGTCGTCATTGACGCGCACCACGATGCGGGTGGCATCGACATAGTCCACGCTGCCGCCGCGTGTTGCCGTGACCACGGTGCCCGAGTCGATGGCCGCCACGCGCTCGATGCCGGTTCCGACCAGCGGCTTTTCCGGGCGCAGCACCGGCACGGCCTGGCGCGACATGTTGGCGCCCATCAAGGCGCGGTTGGCATCGTCGTGCTCCAGGAACGGCACCAGCGAAGCGGCCACCGACACGATCTGCGCAGGCGAGACATCCATGTACCGCACCCGGTCGGCGGCGCACAGGATCGACTCGCCTTTTTCACGGGCCGAGACCAGGTCGCCCGTCAGGCGCCCCTCCTTGTCGAGCACGGCGTTGGCCTGCGCGATCACGTACTTGCCTTCTTCGATCGCCGACAGGTAGTCGATGTCGTTGGTGACCATGCCGCCGACCACGCGGCGGTACGGGGTTTCGATGAAGCCGTACTCGTTCAGGCGCGCGTACAGTGCCAGCGAGTTGATCAAACCGATGTTCGGGCCTTCGGGGGTTTCGATCGGGCACACGCGGCCATAGTGGGTCACATGCACGTCGCGCACTTCAAAGCCTGCGCGCTCGCGGGTCAACCCCCCCGGGCCCAGCGCGGAGACGCGGCGCTTGTGCGTGATCTCTGCCAGCGGGTTGGTCTGGTCCATGAACTGCGACAACTGCGAAGCGCCGAAGAACTCCTTCAGGGCCGCCGAAATCGGCTTGGAGTTGATCAGGTCATGCGGCATCAGCGGCTCTTGCTCGGCCTGGCCCAGACGCTCCTTGACGGCTTTCTCGATACGCGCCAAGGCCGGTGCGGTACTGGTTTTCCGCCAACTCGCCGACGCAGCGCACGCGGCGGTTGCCCAGGTGATCGATGTCATCGACCTCGCCATTGCCGTTGCGCAGGTCGACCAAAATCTTGACCACGGCCAGGATGTCCTCGTTGGACAGCACCATCGGGCCGGTGGACTCGTCGCGCCCGATCCGGGCGTTGAACTTCATCCGGCCGACACGCGACAAATCGTAGGTATCGGGGTTGTAGAACAGGCGCTGGAACAGGGCCTGCACCGCGTCCTCGGTGGGCGGCTCGCCAGGGCGCATCATGCGGTAGATGGCCACGCGGGCGGCAAACTCGTCCACCGTTTCGTCGCTGCGCAGGGTGTGCGAGATGTAAGCGCCCTGGTCGAGTTCGTTGGTGTAGATGCACTGCAACTCCCGCACGGCGGCGCTGCGCAGCTTCTTGAGCAGGGCTTCGGTCAACTCGTCATTGGCCTTGGCCAGGATTTCGCCGCTGTCGGCATCGACGATGGTGCGCGCCACGACACGGCCGACCAGGAAATCCTCGGGCACGCTGATATGCGTGCTGCCGGACTGCTCCAGATCGCGGGTGTGGCGCGCAGTCACGCGCTTGTCCTTGGCAACGATGAGCTTGCCGGACTTGTCGGTGATGTCGAAGCGGGCCACTTCGCCGCGCAGCCGCTCGGGGACGAATTCCATTTGCGCGCCGCTGTCCATCAGCCGGAAATTGTCGTTGACGAAGAAGTTCGCCAGGATCGATTCCGGGTTCAGGCCGATGGCCTTGAGCAAGATCGTCACCGGCATCTTGCGCCGGCGGTCGACGCGAAAGTACAGGATGTCCTTGGGGTCGAACTCGAAGTCGAGCCAAGAGCCACGGTAAGGAATGATGCGCGCGGAAAACAGCAGCTTGCCCGAGCCATGGGTCTTGCCCTTGTCATGCTCGAAGAACACACCCGGCGAGCGGTGCAACTGCGAGACGATCACGCGCTCGGTGCCGTTGATGATGAACGAGCCCTTGTCGGTCATCAGCGGCACTTCGCCCATGTAGACCTCTTGCTCCTTGACTTCCTTGACCACCTTGGACTGCGAGGTCGAGGACTCGCGGTCATAGATGATCAACTGCACCTTGGCCCGCACGGCCGACGCAAAGGTCAGGCCGCGCGTCTGGCACTCGCGCACATCGAATGCCGGCCTGGCCAGGTTGTACTCGATGAACTTCATCTCGACGAAACCGTTGTGCGAGACGATCGGAAAGGCGGCATCGAATGCCGCCTGCAGACCCTCGATGGTTCTTTTGCGGGGCTCCTTGTCCGCTTGCAGGAAGGCGGTGTAGGCGTCCTTTTGCATTTGCAGCAAATAAGGAACTTCGAGCACGCTGTCGCGGGTGCCGAAACTTTTGCGGATTCGCTTGCGCTCGGTAAAGGAATAGGCCATGAAATCTCCGGACAAAGACATGCGTCCTGGGTCTTCGACGACTGACCCGCGAAACGCACTGTTCGCGCCGTTTCTGCGGGCTTGGTGGTTGGCCACTACCAACCATGGCGGACGGTGATGCGTTGCACATCACCCGAACCAAGGCGTCTTCTGCTGTCGCAATGATCAGAAGACACTCGAAATCCGGCGCGCGCTCTGGTCGGGCCGGTTTTCGGGTGCGCTCTGAAAGCATATCGGGGGCTGGAGGCCCGGTGAGGGGCAACCCCAGCCCGCCAAACGAGGCCGGGTTATTTGAGCTCGGCCTTGGCACCGGCGTCGAGCAGCTTCTTGACAGCGGCTTCGGCATCGGCCTTGGCAATACCCTCTTTGACGTTCTTCGGAGCGCCATCGACCAGGTCCTTGGCTTCCTTCAGGCCCAGACCGGTGATTTCGCGCACGGCCTTGATGACCGACACCTTGTTGGCGCCCGCCTCGGTCAGCAGCACGTTGAATTCGGTCTTTTCTTCGACGACCGCTGCACCAGGGCCACTGGCCGCAGCCGGAGCCGCCATTGCGGCAGCGCTCACGCCGAACTTCTCCTCAATGGCCTTGACCAGGTCATTGAGTTCCAGGACCGTCATGCTGTCCAGCGCGGTCAGAAATACGTCTTTATCGAATGCCATTTTGCTTTCCTAACGATTCAATGGGTGTTTCACGGATAACGGAACGGGTGACAGGCGGGCCGGACTTCAGGCGGGCACGGCTTGGGCTTGGCCCACGCCTTCACCTTCACCTTTTTTCGCCGCCAGCGCGCTGAGCACCACGGCGGTGCGGGATATGGGCGACATCAGCAAGCCGCACAGTTGGGCCAGCAGCACCTCCTTGGAAGGAATGCTGGCCAACTGCTTGACGCCGTTGACATCCAGGGCTTTGCCAGCGAAAGCGCCAGCGCGAATCACCAACTTGTCGTTGGTTTTCGCAAACTCGGCCACCACTTTCGCGGCCGCCACGGCGTCTTCGGAGAAGCCATAGATCAGCGGGCCGGTCATCTGCCCGGCCACCACGTCAAACGCGCTGCCAGCCACGGCACGGCGCGCCAAGGTGTTCTTCAAAACACTCAGGCGCACGCCATTGCTGCGCGCTTGCACGCGCAACTTGGTCATGTCGGCAACCGTGATGCCACGGTATTCCGCCAGCACCAGCGTTTGGGCTTTGGCGACCAGGCGGCTGACTTCGCTGATGACCGCTTCTTTCTCACTGCGTTGAAGACTCAAGGTCTGCTCCTTCCACTGCGCATTCGGGCCTGGACCCTCGTGCGCTCACGTTGCAGCGATCAACTGTTTTCCGGAAAACGAATTCCATCTGCAGCAGGATCGCCATCTGCGTTGGCCCCCCTCGCTCCGGGGGTTTGGGTGCGGCTGGCACACCAACGGTCTTCGATGGCCTGAAAGCGTTTGCGCACCACTTTCAGCCCACCACATCGGGCCTTTGGCAGACCCGAAGATTTCTTGTCACGTCTTGCGACGACGGCGCGCCATCACGCGGTGATGGACTGCGTATCGACGCGCACACCCACCCCCATCGTCGAAGACAGCGCCAGCTTGCGCAGGTACTGGCCCTTGCTCGACGCCGGCTTGGTCTTGTTCAGCGCATCGATCAGCGCCGCCAGGTTGCCTTGCAGCTTGGCGTCGTCGAACGAACGGCGGCCGATCGTGCTGTGCACGATGCCGGCCTTGTTGGCGCGAAACTGCACCTGGCCGGCCTTGGCGTTCTTTACCGCCAGGGCCACGTCAGGGGTCACCGTGCCCACCTTGGGATTGGGCATCAGGCCGCGCGGCCCCAGGATCTGACCGAGCGTGCCCACCACGCGCATCGCGTCAGGGGCTGCAATCACCACGTCGAACGGCATGTCGCCGGCCTTGACCATCGCCGCCAGATCGTCCATGCCGACGACATCGGCGCCAGCGGCCTTGGCTTCTTCGGCCTTGGCGCCTTGGGCAAACACGGCCACGCGGGTGATCTTGCCGGTGCCGTTGGGCAGCACCACGGCGCCACGCACCACTTGGTCAGACTTCTTGGCATCGATGCCCAACTGCACGGCCACGTCGATCGATTCATCGAATTTGGCGGTGGCGGCTTGCTTGACCAAGACCAGGGCATCGGTGAAGGCGTACAGGCGGGTGCTGTCGACCTTGCCCTGCATGGCCTTTTGTTTTTTCGTCAACTGCGGCATTTACAGACCCTCCACCGTCACGCCCATCGAGCGTGCGGAACCAGCCAGCGTCCGGACGGCAGCGTCGACGTTTGCGGCGTTCATGTCCTTCATCTTGGTCTTGGCGATTTCTTCGAGCTGCGCGCGCGTGATCTTGCCGACCTTGGTGCTCAGCGCGCTGGCAGAGCCTTTTTCGAGCTTGATGGCCTTCTTGATCAGCGTCGTCGCCGGCGGCGTCTTGATGATGAAAGTGAAGCTCTTGTCGGCAAATGCCGTGATGACCACGGGCAGCGGCAAACCAGGCTCCACACCTTGGGTCTGCGCGTTGAATGCCTTGCAGAACTCCATGATGTTCAGACCCCGCTGGCCCAGGGCGGGACCAATCGGGGGGGATGGATTGGCCTTGCCAGCCGGCACTTGCAGCTTGATGAAGCCGACGATTTTCTTCGCCATGTGTGACTACTCCTTGCGGGTCATGACGCCTGCGCCGCAACCTGCGGCAACCGGCTCCCCGGGGTTGACGACTCCTTGCACCAGATGTCCGCACCGAGTCGAAAGGTGCGGCATCCCGTTCGCCGATCAGGCTTTTTCAACCTGACCGAACTCCAACTCGACCGGCGTGGAACGCCCAAAAATCATCACCGAGACGCGCACGCGGCTCTTTTCGTAATTGACCTCTTCGACCATGCCATTGAAGTCCGTGAATGGCCCCTCCTTGACGCGCACCTGCTCGCCCACCATGAGCTCCATCTTGTGCCGTGGCTTGTCGGCGCCTTCGATCATGTGGCTGACGATGCTCTGCACCTCGGCGTCGGAAATGGAGGGCGGCCGGTTCTTGCTGCCACCGACGAAACCCTTGACCTTGTTGGTGTGCTTGACCAGGTGCCAGGTATCGTCGTCCATCACCATCTCGACCAGCATATAACCCGGGAACAGGCGCCGTTCCGTCGTCTTGCGCTGGCCGTTCTTCATCTCCACGACCTGCTCGGTCGGCACCAGGATGCGGCCGAACTTGTCCTGCATGCCGGCCCGGTGGATGCGCTCCTGTATGTTGCGCTCCACCGCCTTTTCCATGCCCAGATAGGCGTGGACGATGTACCAGCGCAGATCGGGATGGGTTGCAGCCGCACTGGAGCCGACTTCGGTCCAATGGGGACTGCCCCCGGCCAAGGCGCCCGCAGAGGCTTGCGCCTCGGTGATTTTTGCAGCGCTGGTCATGACCTTTTCCATCCCAAAATCAAGTCGTACAAAACCCATTCCAGCGTCTTGTCGGTGAGCCACAGGAAGAGCGCCATGACCACCACGAAGGCAAACACATACGCCGTCATTTGCAGTGCTTCCTTGCGGGTCGGCCAGACGACCTTGCCCACCTCGTGCCATGCATCGCGGGCAAAAGCCAGGAATTGGCGCCCAGGCCCGGACAGCAGGAACACGCCGGCGGCGGCAACGAGCCCGGCGATCAGCGTTGCCCACTGCGCCAGCGCGCCTTGTTTGCCCAGCAAATAAAAGCCCACGACCGACGCGACGACCAAGGCCGCCGCCGCTGCGAGTCTGGCCTTGTCTGCGCCGGTGTTGACAGTTTCGACCTGTGGTGAAGTGGCCATCTTTGAGTAATTTCTGCTTCCGATTGACGGCGTCATTCGAGACAACCAAACCCTTCAGGGACGGGACCCGGGCAAAAGCCCTGCGGGTTTGTGTGGGCCACATTCAAGTGGCAGGGGCAGTAGGAATCGAACCTACAACCTTCGGTTTTGGAGACCGACGCTCTGCCAATTGAGCTATACCCCTGTGCATGTTTGAAAATCAGGCCAGGATCTTGGCCACGACACCAGCGCCCACGGTGCGGCCGCCTTCGCGGATCGCAAAGCGCAGTCCTTCTTCCATCGCGATCGGGTTGATCAGCTTGACCGTGATCGATACGTTGTCGCCCGGCATCACCATTTCCTT
>G312J29652_10000030_pt1 | contig 26727 bp, 23 predicted proteins | sample EareggfetidaYelm_FD_29652 | JGI IMG/M metagenome (IMG submission 29652) | reverse complement strand
TTTTATGGTTTTAAAGTGAAAAGCCATTTTGGTTGCCGCATGTATAATGTGCAGAAATTCAGAACTTTTTTCTCCCGCTTTTAAATCAGGCAACTTTTTAATTTCCTCTGCTGTGGCTTTATTTATTAGCCAATCCCAAATTTGAGATACCTTCTCGTCCTTTTCAATAAGAATCACATTCTTCCTCCAGTTTTCCGCAAACATAGAATAAGCGGCCGCGCCTGCAAACGGCTCTATAATAGTATTATAGTTAGGACTAGGATAATGCTTTGCTATTTGTTTTTTTCGGCCATAATAATAGAACATATCATTTGATTTTTGCTAATTATAGCATGTAAATCTACAATCAATATTTTGATCGGGCAAATCCTTTTTGAGCCTGCTTTCCCGCGGCTTAACCCGCATTGCGCAAAAGTTAACTTTTTTCTCCGCAGAAGTTAACCCAAAAGTCATCGCAAATTTTTTGCCGACAGTTCTCTCTGCACCTTTCCTGTCTCCGTGCGAATGAAGTTAGCGAAAGTAATTTGCTTTGGTTTTTTGAAAAATTCGAGCGGGCGTAGGGCTTCTGCGATAACATCCTTTTCGACGGGCGGATTTTCAACAATCATTTCAACCGCATTTCCAAAATCGGCATGAGGGACGGANCGAATGAAAAATTCCTTGGCAATATTCGCCGCNGAAAGGAGANGCCGAATNTCTTCTTCTGTTTGTTCGGGAAAAATTTTAATTCCCCCTGAATTAATCACATTGTCGTATCGGCCAAGCCATTGAAATTGCCTTTCTGAAACAAGTTGAACCACGTCGTTGGTTACCGCTTGTTCCGAAAGATGGGAAGCCTCTATCACCAAGCACTGACGCTCATCTTGACGGATAGTAAATGCAGGCAATACTTGAAAACAAGAGTCGTTTTTTTTAGCGTCGCGAAGAGCTACATGCGTCAGTGTTTCGGTCATGCCGTAGGTTTCAAAGAATTGTCCTGCGTATTTTTCAAGTGGGGCGCTGTGCGATTTATTCCACGGCGCGCCGCCAATGAGCGCGGCTTTGAGGGGCTTTAATTTTTCTGCTTGCGCCGAGTTTAAAATCGTTTGCAGTTGATAAGGAGCAAAGGCGGCGAAGTGAATTTCCTCGCTTACTTTTTCAAAAGGATTGGCGCAAGGTTCCACGGCATAGAGAGGCATCTTGGCTTCAAGGCTTCGCGCTATCATCATCTGCCCCGCAATATATTTCGGATCAAGGCAGAGCAACGCATTCATTTTTGAATGGAGACCCAGCGCGTTTATTGTGATCTGTGCGCTGGCTTGAAATTGCGGATGCGTGAATCGAAAAACTTTGGGTTGTCCCGTCGAGCCTGATGAAGTAAGCTCAATGTCTTCTTGCAAAAGATAGCGGCGACAGAAGGCAAGCGTATTTTTTTCAAATGAAGCGCCTGCTTCTTTTTGGGCTATAATATCTTGTTGCGTGAAAGCCGTGCCGTTTAAAAATAAAACAGGCATTTCTTTAAGGAAATTTTGGAAATTGGTCAAAGTCGGGGTCGCGTTTTTCTGCAAAAGCGTTCTTTCCTTCCTTGGCTTCGTCGCTTAGATAATAAAGGAGCGTGGCATTTCCCGCCAATTCTTGAATGCCGGCCTGCCCGTCGAGTTCGGCATTGAAAGCAGACTTGAGAAGGCGAATGGCCAGCGGGCTTTTTCGCAAAATTTTAGCGCCCCAATCAATGTAAGTTTCTTCCAGTTTTTCAAGCGGGACTACTTTGTTNACCAAGCCCATGGCAAGCGCTTCTTGCGCGTCGTATTGTTCGCAGAGGAACCAAATTTCTCTTGCTTTTTTTTGTCCCACAATGCGTGCCAAATACGAAGCGCCAAATCCCCCGTCAAAGCTTCCCACTTTGGGGCCTGTTTGTCCGAAGCGTGCGTTATCGGCCGCAATGGTGAGGTCGCACACCACATGCAATACATGGCCGCCGCCGATAGCCCATCCGGCCACCGCGGCAATGACAGGTTTGGGAAGCGAACGAATCATTTTTTGAAAGTCGAGAATGTTCAATCGGGGAACCGAGTCGGCGCCCACATAGCCGCCATGGCCGCGAACTTTTTGGTCGCCGCCCGAACAAAATGCTTGACCGCCTTCGCCCGTGAGCACTACGACTCCAATGCTTGTCTCTTCGCGGCAAATCGACAGGGCGTCGATCATTTCTTGCACCGTGAGAGGCGTGAAGGCATTGTGAACATGCGGGCGGTTAATGCTGATGCGGGCAATGCCTTGGTATTGCTGAAATAAAATTTCTTTATACTCTTTCAGGGTTTTCCAGTTATTCATGGTGGGCAATAGTTTTATAAAGTCGATATGAATTTTTGTTCGCTTCGCGCGAGGTCTCAATTTCTACAATGGCAATTCCCGATGAAAAAACAGCGTATTTGTCAATCGCTTCCAATGAGGTTGCCTTGTGATAAGGGATTGAAAATTCTTCCGCTAAATGCTTCGCAGTTCGGCGTTGTTCGGCGATAAAATATTTCTCTTTCTCGGGCAATTCGGACGGGCCGTCTATGACGTCGAATATTCCTCCTCCGCCGTTGTTGAGAATAAAAATGGTCAGGCTTTTTATTTTATGCGTATGCCAAAACGCATTGCGGTCATAAAAAAAAGCTATGTCGCCCGTGATTAAAATATTCGGCACGTCGGAAACCAGGGAATGTCCGACGGCAGTGCTCGTGCAACCGTCGATGCCGCCGGTGCCGCGATTGGAGTAAACGGTTACGCCTTCATGCCGTGAAAGTCCGATCCAATTAGCGTAACGAACGGAAAGGCTGTTGGCCAAATGAAGGTTGCATTTTCCTTTTATGTTTTTTAAAATTCGCTGCACCGCGTGGAAATCGTCGAACCCGCTTTGAATTTCAAATTTTTCCGCGCGACGTCTTGCTTTTTCATCCCATTTTTTCCAGCAACGGAGGAAATCGTCGGGGCGTTTTTCGCAGTCCTCCATGACTTTTAAAAAGTAAGACGGAGTAGTGCGAATGACGGCGGTGAGGTGTTGAAAGGCGTCGGCGGCGTCGCCGAAGGGTTGAATATGCCAATGCTCAAGAGGAGGATGTTGTCTGAAAAACTTCTTCATGGTTTTAGACAAAAAATTCCCCCCGACGGTGATAAGGAGTTCGGGTTGAATTTCTTTTGCCTCTGCGCTTTCAATAATCGCCTCGGCATATTTTATAGAGTCGGAAGCGTGGAGGTTGGAGTGAATTTCTCCCATTGTCACGGCAGAAGTTTTTTGTTGAAAACGAGTGATTGCAGAAGCCAAATTTTCTTGTTGCCCCGCCAAGAGCGCGACTTTTTGATAGCGCCTAAACTTCTCTTTTAATTTTTTGACGGTTTCATTTGAGAGCGTCGGCTCCGCCTTTTCCACGGTTACCGCGCGAAGCCCCGGCGGGACTGTTTCCTCTTCGCCCGCGGGATAGAAGGGCTCGCGAACAGGCACGTTTACATGAACGGGACCTTGAAATTCCTTGGCCGCGTTAAAGGCTTCATTGATGAGGCGATGAAAATGCCATTGCGCGTCAGGATGAGAAGTATCGACGGGGAGTTGAAAAGAGCGTAAGGCATTTTTCCCAAAAATATTTTCCTGATGAATGCTTTGTCCGTCTTGTTGGTCAATCCACTCGGGCGGACGATCGGCAGTAAAAACGACCAGCGGAATTTGCTGATAGAATGCTTCCGAAACAGCNGGAGAGAGATTGTTCGCCGCCGTGCCCGAAGTGCAGACAATGACCGCGGGACGTTTGGTTTGCTGCGCTATTCCCAACGCGATATATGCCGCGCTTCTTTCGTCGTTGAAAGAAAGCGCTTCGATTTTTTCATGTCGCGCAAAGGCAAGGGTGAGCGGTGCGCAACGACTGCCGGGGCATACCACAGCGTGCGTTACTCCGTGCCGATGGGTCAATTCCGCTATGTTATAAAACGGAGTCATGGCAGAAAAGACATAAAATTTTTTATCTTTAAATCTACTTCTTCTTTTTCTTTTTCGGCAATGGAGTCGGTCGTGACGCCCGCGCCGGCGTAGAGACGAAGTCCGTCCTCAAATATTTGAGCGCAACGAATATTGACAAATAAATGACTTTCTTCCCCCTCGACGGGGCCGATAAATCCCGTATAGTATTCGCGATTATAGCCTTCAAAAGAATGGATAAAAGCGAGGGCATTTTCTTTAGGCATTCCGCACACCGCCGAAGTGGGATGCAACAGTTGAAGCAACTCCGTTCCAAAATCGGGGTAATTAATCGCCTTCATATCTACTTTAAAATCGGTGCAAAGATGCGCCAAATGTCCTGCGTGGATGCTGCGCGGGCCGTGTTCTTCATATTCGCGCACTCTCACTTGCTTGAAACAATTCACGATGTAACGCGAAACCATGGCTTGTTCTTCAATTTCTTTTTGCGTCCACGTCAAGGCTTTTGCTTCTTGCCGTGCGGGCTGCGTGGCGGCCAATGCGACGGTGCGAAATATTCCGTCTTGGGCGTGAACCAAAATTTCCGGCGATGCGGTGATCCAAACGCCGCTCTGCGGAGAAGAAACAAGCGAGACAAAAGAAGGCGTCTTTGCGCAAAGCGCGAAGAAGAATTTCCAAACATCCAAATCTTTTATCGGGCAATCGAGATAACGAGTGAGGACGATTTTCTCCAATTTATTCTTCTTCATTTCTTCCTGTGCTTTTTCAACAAGCGAAGAAAAATCGGGAAGATTGTGCGCTGTTTTTTTTTTGAGGTGAAGCATTTTTTTCTCTTTCGCGAAAAACGCTTCACACTCTTCTAGGGCAAGACTGCGCCGAACTTCCGACTTCCAAAAAACGGGACGCCCTTGAAAAGGCGCCATTACAAAACCTTGAAGTTGTCGGAGATTTACGGAGTCAAGTTCTTGCGTTTGCCCGCAAGAGAGGACGGAGACTTTGTTTTCGTCGGGCAACTTCCAAAGGGCAAAACAAGCGCCCTCTTTTTCTTTTCGTTTTTCCTGCACNCTGTTCAACCGATTGCCATCCATTACTTATCTACCACTACCAGGGTCAGGCGGCTAATGCAAACGAGTTCATTTTCTTCGTTTGTTACTTTCACTTTCCATACGTGCGTTTTTTTTCCCACGTGAATGGGCGTTGCTTTTCCGATCACGTAACCTGAACGNACGCCGCGAATGTGGTTGGCGTTCACTTCCATGCCCATCGCCACTTGCGATTCGTTGTTGATGCAACCGGTGGCGGCGATGCTCGCCAAAGTTTCCGCCAAGACCACCGAAGCGCCGCCGTGCAATAATCCGAAAGGCTGTTGCGTACGATGATCCACGGGCATTTTTGCGGTGATATAGTCTTTTCCNATCTCCAAAAACTCAATGCCTAAATGCTCGGCCATCGTATTCTTTGAAACCGATTGAAGTATCTCCACGGTGAAATTTGGATTAATCTGACTCATAATGCTCAATTTTATTTAATTTTGGGCAAATTAAGGAGATTTTGAGGAGCAAAAAAATTTATATACTTCGGCACGGGGAAACGGAATTTAATAAAAGGGGCATAGTGCAGGGAAAAGGCATTGATTCCAGCCTCAACGAACGGGGCAGAGAACAGAGACAGGCGTTTTTTGAAGCCTATAAAAATATTCCCTTTGACATAGTTTACACCTCTGTTTTAAAGCGCACGGTCGAAACCATTCAGCCTTTTTTGGAGTTGGGGATCCCGGCGGAGCAATATGAGGCATTGAACGAAATTGGCTGGGGCGTTCACGAGGGGAGGAGCAACGCCGAACAAGGGGATTTTTTTGAAAAGGCCTTGGCGCAATGGCGNCAAGGAAATACCGACCTCTCTTTGGAAGGCGGAGAAAGTCCGAACGAAGTGCAAGCGCGTTTGAAATCGTTCACCCAGAAGTTGATTGCGGGAAAAGAAGAAACCATTTTGATTTGCTCGCACGGCCGCGCGATGCGCATTTTTTTATGTCATCTCCTGCATTATCCCCTCTCCTGCATGGACGCTTTTCCGCACGCCAACACAGGGTTATATCTCCTCCATTATCACAATACATTCTCCGCAGCCCTCTACAACGACGTCAGTCATTTGACTAATGACTAATGATTAAGCGAGAGGATATTATTGCAAAGTCATGAGAGGGCGTTATCTATCGGCGAGGGGTGAAGCCCCTTGATTTTAAGCCAAGTTGCAGGTAAGCGGACGAAAAGCCTTGTAAACGCTGAATAGTCTCATTTTTGAAACCTTCCTGTAAATCGGCTGATATATTTACCGCACTTTTTCAGGCAGGCTTACCGCAGGAAAAGTACAGCAATGGACAGGAGCAAAGGGCGATTCCGAAAAGCTTTTTCTTCATAGTTGACTATTTCTTGGGTTGTTCCGCTAATGGAATTGATAGTCATTGTATGGTTGCGGAAAGCGGACTGCCGATAGCCGACCGTTCACCATGAAACCGTCAGGCTTCCAGTCACCTTTTCGACCACAAAATGTTTTCCCAGTTTTTCGTCTCCTTCCTTGAATGCCACCCGGCCGGTTTTCCACGGATAGGTCGCGTTTACATAAGCGTTGAAATTTTCTTTCGTCACGCCGTCGTCGGCATAGATCCTAACGGTGGCGTTTTCAAGATCTCGTACATGGAAACGTTTGCGGATGCCTTTTTCCCCCGAATGAAGCTCCTTGAAGGACAGGATGCCCTCATTCTGTTCCACAAATACACGGCATTCCCGGTTCCATGCGGTAGGCAAAGTATATACAGAATTACCTTTGTCCAGTTTGGTTTCCAGTCCGAGCAACAGAGGCGCGCCTTGGGGAAATTTAAACCGATTGGTAATGGTGCTGTTTGGATTGTAGCCCGAAAAAATAAATGCGTTATTGCTTCTGGAAATCGTGAGAACGGGGTTTTTTACCGAAGGATCTTCTTTTTGAATGATGCAATTGAGGCCGAACTCGGCGAGAGCATAACGCAACAGGAGAGGGCCCGTAAACCACTTGGAAGGGTCGTCGGGATTGAGCAGTTTTCCGCCGTTGAACTTACTTGAATTTGTCCCGCGGACATACACCGCTTTTCCGCCATTCCATTCAGGCAACTCCCGTACCCATACTACATCCCTGGACTCTTCGGACTGCGACATTTGTGCCCGTATTTTTGTGCCTTCATCCTGTGCATTGCCGACTTTGGTTGCAATCCCGCCTCCTGAAAACAAGCGGCTGTGATGAATCACGTCCGGGTATTTCACAGTTAGCATATCGCCGGCGTAGGTAGTTGATACCTTAAAATCACCTTCCAGCGGCGCTACATTTTTCAGGTTCAACAGATCCAGAAATGTTTTTCCGCCATGATCTGCCGGGCCGTAAACCATGAGCTTGCCGCCTTTTTTGACAAAATAGATCAGGGATTTTTCCATGGGCGAGTCCGCGTCAGGCACCGTGGCGACCATGATGGACTCCTTGAAAAAGGCAGGTTTGTCTTTGACCACGTTCTGAAACGCTCGGGTGGAAATGACCGTATTGAGCGGGAATCCGTTGTTGATGGCCTGTCGGATCAGCCAGTCGCCATAATAGATCTCAGGCAGACGGTCTTTGTATTTATAGGCCCATTCATGATATTCATCAAACGGGTACACCCAAACCAGCGCGCCCGGAGCGGTGGGGGCGTCATACCGTGCTTTTAAAATGTGGGGCGTGACTTCGTCCGGGACTTGTGTAGGCATATTTCCATGCGCATCGTCGATACTCAGAAAGCTTAAATGCGAGGGGATTTTTACTTCGCCTTTTTTATTGATTCGGGATACCGACATGGGTAGATAAATGTCGTGCGGTTCCCGTCCATAGCGGTCAAGCCATGGAGTGTTGAGCCACCAGGGGTCGTGCGTGTAGAATCTGAAAAGGTAACGTTCGTCGGGAAGTTCGCTCATGCGGGACATGTATCCCGCCATTTCCAATCCAAAATCCCCGTCCAAAGCGGCCCAGGGCGAGTTTGGCGGCGGCAAAATGTTCTTGTCCTTGTATATCGATTTCAGGTCAACCCCGTCACGCGCCAGGTCGGTACCTGCGGAAAGGTTGGTTCCTCTAGTCTGGATTTGGATGGTTGGGCATTCGGCTCTGAAATATTTCCAGAAGTCGGAGATCTTGGATTTGGCGGCGCCGAGTTTGGCCTGATCAAAGTCTTTTCCGTCGAAAATGGCACCCGTCGATGACCATCCTTCTACACCGTAGCCAAAACCATTGCTGAACCATAAAAAATCGAAGCCCATATCCTGAAGGAAAAGCTTGCTTTGTCGTCCCAAAAAGGTCCCGAACGGCGTGTTTTCGGGTATTCCTTTTGGGAAACCTGCGTAAGGCGTTTGGTCGGCTTTTAAAACTGAGTAACAGCTGACCATGGTATTATGCCCCATGGCGCTCCCGCCCAAAATCTCCCGATGATTTTTATATTTGAAATCTGATTTTGCAAATTCAGGCCCCGGATCAAAGGTTTCCCCCACGCGGATGGGCTTGCCCGTTACTTTTTTTCCTTCTTCTTTAAGCGTCCGAATAATGAATTTTAAATCCCCATACGTGAAATTAGGCGGATTTTCCAGGTATAAATAGGCACGTTCGTGTATCGATAATTCCTTTGGACCGGAGTTTATCGGATGTTCTGTATTGGGGTTTCCCATGTATTTCGCCCACTCGATAGGTTGCGTCGGAAAGCCTTTGTAGTCGAGAATTTCGGAACCATCGCCCGTCCACAGCATAACGGAAACCGTATCTGCGTGCCGAAGCAATGAGTGCCATTGGGTGAACATCTCTTTCGCCACTTCCCGAATGTAGGTCTTGTCGTTTTTTTTGAAGGGTTTGAGCGAGGCTTCAAGCGTAATGTTATTGAAGTTTTTGCCCCGTAATGTCGAGAGCTGATCCTGCGCCTGAACCATACATGAAATATTCAGGAGGCAGAAGGCGCACCTTAGGGAACGAAGCCATATTTTTTTTAGCATCATTTTTATTTTTGTTTAAAATGAAGGGACCTAACAAGGCCAAAAAGACCAAAGGGAATCAATGGCATTTTGAGGCGCTCCTGTTTTGCCGAACCGTTTTTCTTTCGACAAATGTACATTAATCTTTTTCATTTCTGCTATTATACGCCCTTTCTTGCGTCCCATTATTTGATAACCACATTAAATAAGCGCCTTATCATCGATTTGTCAAAATCTGCATATCAATTGTCAAAATATCAATTCTATTGGGGGTGTTTCAAATTTTCCTAATTCGTAATTTTGAAAAAAAATATAAAAGGTATGACAAAAGAAGAATTTTTAGCATTAGAAAAGAGGCTGTTAAAAAAATATCGGAGTATTATTCCTCCGATCAACGCCGACCTCCTAATTAAAACAGAGTTCTTTCAGACTGTTGCTTAAAGGAAAAATTTGAAATACCCCCCGTCTTGCATTATGAGAATTTATTTTGAGGAAAATGTTAGTTAGTGCGTTGAACTTTATGAAGCCTATTCTATGCGTTGGTTTGTTGTAATAATGGTGTTCGTAGCCACAGGGCTTAGTTTTCTGGACCGTCAGGTGCTTTCCATTGCTATTATTAAGATACAAAAGGAGTTTGATTTTACCGATGTTGAATATGGCTGGGTCAATACAAGTTTTCTTTTAAGTTATGCGTTGATGTTTACGCTGGGAGGCTGGCTCATCGATCGGGTCGGCGCAAAAAAGGGGCTTGCCGCGGCGGTGGGCGTTTGGTCTGCGGCCAATGCCTTACATGGCGTAATGACCGGGCTGCCCCAGTTGCTGATGTTTCGGTTTTTCCTTGGAATGGGCGAAGGCGCCTGTTTTCCCGGCGTTGCCAAAACGGTGTATGACTGGTTTGACAAAAAAGAGCGTGCCCTTGCCAACGGAATAGCCATCGGCGGTTCGGCCATCGGCGCGGTTATTGCGCCGCCGCTTACAATATGGATATCAGAATATTACGGATGGCGGGCCGGGTTTGTGATCCCCGGACTTGTCGGCATTTCCTGGGTAGTGATTTGGTTGCTGATCCCGTGGAAAAAAAGTCTGTCTTACGCGGCCGGCTTAAATCCCGTAAAAGAGTTTATCCCTCTGTTGAGCCTGTTAAAGTTCCGTCAAACCCGGGTGTTTATATGGATGCGCTTTTTACTGGATCCGGTGATGTATTTTATGATGTTTTGGATACCAAAATATCTCAGTGAGGTACGCCATGTTCCCTACAAAGAAATCGGCCACTTGTTTTGGGTACCCTTCCTTGCCTTGGGAATTTCAAATATACTGGGCGGATTTATTTCGGATTTGCTGGTAAAATCGGGTTANAGTATCAATAAAGCCAGAAAAACCGTGATGGGTATGGCCGCCGCCATTACATTGGCAGTCCCATTTACCGAATATGTGTCATCTGTTTATTTGGCTGTCGGCTTCATGGCGCTGTATATGTTCGCGCATGGGTTATGGATCACCAATTACATCACCGCTATCTCCGATGTTTTCGGAACAAAGGCCACCTCGACCGTGGTAGGATTATCGGGAACAGCAGGCGCTATTTCCNNTATTCTGCTCAATCCGCTTATTGGTAAAATCGTGCAGGGTTACTCATACAAACCCATGTGGATCGCATCAGGACTGCTGTATCCCGTAGCTTTTGTCGGCTTTATCCTGCTGATCCCGCGAATACATCCGCTGTTTAAGGAAGGACTGGATTATGTTTCGGGTACTCCGAAAGTGGCAGCAGCCGATCGAGTATCAGGAAGAACAAAAGAGTTACGAAGGCAATTGCAACAATTATTCAGATAAAAATAACTTAGCGCGTTAAGATATTAAAAACGAACAAATTATATGGAAAATCCCTTACAAGACACAAATCAAATCGAACACAGAGCAATCGTTGAAAAGCNCCGTCCAACCAAGCCTAGGATAGGTGTTTTTGGCGTGGGTTACTACAAATACTGGAGCCAGTTTGAAGGGTTGCTTGAAGACATGCGGATTAAGCAAGCCGTTTTTATCCGAAAAATAGAATCCGACTCACACGCAGAAATCGTTGATTTCGGACTGATAGACGATGTTCATAAAGCCTATGCGCTGGTTCCTAAACTGAACGCGGCGAATCTTGATCTGATATTTTGCGACATGGTTACCTATGCTACTTCCAACACGTTTGGGGTGATCATCAGGAGCATCAATGTCCCCATTGTGCTGGTTGCTCTTCAGCCCGACAAGGCGATGGATTACTCGTGTGCNTCTACCTATATGCAACTTTACAATGATGACATCTGCTCTCTGCCCGAATTTGCCGGGGTAGCGGCGCGAATGGGTAAAAAAGTACCTGACATGATTATCGGAACATTGTATGATGATNNGGAAGCGGACGCACAGATTGAGGAATATTGCAGAATTGCCGCTGTGCTTCACGATCTGAAAACCTCCCGCATCGGGCACATNGGACATCCAATAGAAGCCATGCTTGACATGCATTCCGACTCCACGATGCTCACGGCACATTTTGGCGCCCACATCGTTCAGTGCGAAGCGCATGAAATAGTAACCCAATATCAAAACTCGACGAGAGAAGAAATCGCCCTTGTCAGGGAGAAGATCCTCGACTTCTTCGACGCCCCGGATCCGGTTTCGGACCCTATTTCTGAAAAGTTGAGAGATTCAGACTTGGAAACCGCGGCAAGAGTTACCGTTGCTTTGGAGAAGTTCATTGAAGAAAAACAACTCGACGGACTTGCCTATTACTATGAAGGTCCGGAGAACAGCGACACAAGAACGGTGATGTCCAACCTGATCGTAGGGAATTCGCTTCTGACCGGCGCCGGTTTCCCCATGTGCGGGGAATCCGATCTGAAAACCTGCTTTGCCATGCTGGTCATGGAACGTTTAGGGATAGGCGGCAGTTTTGCAGAGTTCCACCCGGTGGATTTCAAAGAGGGATTTGTGCTTGTAGGGCACGATGGACCGCATAATGTAGCGATTGCGCAGGGAAAACCTGTTTTACGCAGCCTTACCAAATATCACGGAAAACCCGGATTTGGCGCAGGCGTGGAGTTTAAGATCAAAGAAGGGCCTATTACGATGCTTAGCATCAACTCTACTTACGACGGAAAATTTAAGTTTATTATCGCTGAGGGACAATCTGTGGAAGGCCCGATTCCTCCTACAGGAAACACCAACACGCGAGGATATTTCAAGCCTGATGTCAGGACCTTTTTGCAAAGGTGGATGAAGGAAGCTCCGACTCATCATTTCGCGCTTGGCGTAGGCCACCGCGCCGAAACTATCGCCAAAATCGCCGCTTATCTGAACCTGGAGGCGGTGATTATCAGGGAATAATAAGAACAAGTTGACGCCCCACGACTTACAGCCGACAGTCGTTCATCGTTGAGTTTTAGAAAAAATAACCCTAAATACAAATATGAAAAACATTTTATTATCAAAGTTGCCAATAGTTAGCGGCGTTGTGCTCTTTTTGCTTTTGAGCGCAGGCAGGTTGTACGCCCAGACAGGCGCCAAAATCTCAATCACAGGCAAAGTCAGCGACGATAACGACAACACGCCTCTGATCGGCGCTACCATCGCTGAAAAAGGGACAAACAACGGGACTACTTCTGACGCGGAGGGCAATTACAAAATATCGGTTTCGCCGGGAGCAAGCATTGTGGCCAGTTTCATCGGCTACGTCTCGCAGGAGATCGATATTGACAATCTCTCCATAATCAACCTGAGCCTGAAAGCCGATCAGCAACAACTACAGGATGTGGTTGTGGTGGGTTACGGAACCCAGAGAAAGAAAGACCTGACAGGCTCCATCGCAAAGGTTTCCGCAGAGCAGTTCATTCAGCCATCCGTAGGCAGCTTTGACCAAATGTTGCAGGGAAAAGCGCCCGGCGTACAAATAAGCCAAACGACCGGGGCGCCCGGCGGTAACGTAAATATGCTGATCAGAGGCATCAGCTCCATTACAGGCGGAAATCAACCGCTTTATGTCATTGACGGATTTGCAATGGGTACCGGAGGAGGAGGTTCCGATATGCGCAGTTACGGAGAAAATAGTTTTTCTTCTGCGGGCATGGCCAACAACACAGGCAACCGCGTCAATCCGCTGGCATCCATCAACCCATCGGATATTGAATCCATAGAAATTTTAAAAGATGCCTCGGCCACAGCAATTTATGGATCCCGCGGGGCCAATGGCGTTGTGATCATCACGACCAAAAGAGGCAGTTATGGTAAATCCCAAATCAGCGTGGATACATCCTACGGGATTCAGGAGGTTGCCAACAAACTTGAAATGTTAAACTCAAAACAATACGCCGAGTATCTGGCCGACGGACGGGATAACGCATGGGTATATGCCAGCAGAACAGGAAAAATAACCGACGCCAACGAGGTGAGATCGGCGGCGACAAAGGTAAGGCCGGAATTCAGAAATCCCGAATCCATCGCCACTGACACCGATTGGCAGGACGTGCTTTTCAGAACCGCTCCGGTGCGAAACGTTCAGGTTTCCGCCACAGACGGAAATGAAAAGGCCAAATACTTTATATCGGGCGGCTATTTTTCGCAGGAAGGCGTTATCATTAATTCCTATTACAACAGGTTCAATTTGCGGGTCAATGTCGATGCTCAGATTGCCAAATGGATTAAAATAGGAAGCTCAACCTTTGGGTCTTATGGATTTGGGCGTTTCGCCAATACTGAATCGCACTACGGAGCAGGCGGTTTGCTGTCCAACGTGCTGGCCGCATCGCCCGCCATTCCTGTGTACGACGCCAACGGCGAATATTATTTTAATCAGGCAGATGTTACGGACGGACTGGGATTTCTCGCCCACGTGTTGGCGGTCAGCAATGGCACCGAAGACAAGCGTAAGGTGATGGACATGGTTACCAACAACTACCTTGAAATTAATCTGACCAANGACCTTACTTTTAAAACCTCTGTCGGGGTAAATTTTGGAACNAACAACATCAGGCTGTGGCGATCATCGGCCGTTCCGAATTNCACNACCCTCAATTANCCGGCTTCGGCAGGCACATCCAAAACGGAAACATTAAACTGGCTGAATGAAAACACGCTTAATTACAACAAGGTTTTCAACAACAAACATTTTGTAAGCGGGCTGATCGGTTTTACGGCACAAAAAAACTCCGTTGACCGCGTGTCGGCCGGAGCATCGGATTTCCCCACAAAGTACGTTCCTTTTATCTCTGCGGGTATTGTGAATGCGGGGAGTCAGAGCATCAATGAATGGGCGTTGCTCTCCGTCATGACCAGGGTAAACTATTCTTATGCAGGCAAGTATATGCTTACGGCAACAGTACGGCGCGACGGAAGTTCCCGATTCGGCTCCAATAACAAATGGGGGGCGTTCCCGTCGCTTTCAGCGGGCTACAACATCTCGGAAGAGAATTTCATGAAAAATGCGAAGTTCATTAACAAGCTGAAGATAAGGGTCGGCTATGGTATCTCGGGAAACAATCAAATTGGCGATTACACGCACATCGGGATATTATCGGCCACCCGATACGTCAAAAACCGCACACTGGATCCGGGTTTGATCCCGAGTTCATTGTCAAACGATAATCTCACCTGGGAAAAATCAAAACAGACCAATATCGGGCTTGACCTTGCTTTATTCAACGATAGAATAATCCTGACCGCCGACGCCTACCGCGACCATAAAACCGATTTGCTTTTGACCGTGCAGTTGCCGGCGGCGTCAGGCTTTAACAGCTCAACCCAAAACATAGGCGATATTGAAAACAAGGGCTTTGAACTGGGGCTGCAAACCGTCAATTTACGCACCAAAACTTTCGAATGGAGCAGCAATTTCACTTTCAGCCACAACCGTAACAAGGTACTTAAATTGGCAGCAGAAGGAGGAAGAATCGCTAATTCTGCCTACCAAATCACAGAAGTTGGCTTGCCTATCTCCAGTTTTTACCTCATTAATAAACTGGGTGTTTTTAGGACAGCTGCCGAGCTGGACGGCGCGGCCCTGCAACACCCGAAAACACAGGCAGGCGATCTCAAATTCGAGGATATTAATGGCGATAAAGTGATCAATCAAAGCGACAGAAAAATCGTAGGCTCCCCCTGGCCCGATTTTACCTGGGGTTTCGACAATAATTTTTCGCTGGGTAACCTGAGTCTGAATGTTGGCCTGGCAGGTTCACACGGCGCATATACCTACCTTGACGCAGGCAGTTTATTGCTCGGATCAAACGGTGTGCAGAACAGCCTGGCGCTTACCGACAGAAGGTGGAAATCAGAAGCTAATCCTGGCGATGGCGTCATGCCAAGATCCATCAGAAGTAACCATGCCCTGGGTTATGGCACTTCCTCCCATTATCTGTTCGACAATTCCTTCACCAGAATCAGGAACGTCAAGCTATCCTACAATTTACCTAAGAGTCTCTCAAACCATTTGAAAATGAGCCATATGAATGTGTATGCCAATGTTGCCAACGTATTTACTTTTACCCGCTATCCGGGATACGATCCAGAATCAAGCATTACCGGCGATAATGTAGTAAATGCAGGAATCGACTACCTGAACTATCCATTGTCCCGCACTTATACATTGGGCATAAAACTAACTTTCTAACAGATGCTAAAAATGAAAAAGTATATCCTATCTGCTTTCATGGGAGTTGCCGCGCTGACCTCGTGCTCCGATTTCCTCCGGTTACAGCCTGAGCATCAGCTCAAAGAAAATTCGTTTTATAAAAGCCCCAAGGATTTTGAGATAGCTCTTGTGGGCACCTATGCAGGGCTTCAGAGGCTGCACAATACCGCTATCGTCATCCTGGGCGAGCTGACCACCGACAATGCAGATATAAAATGGACTTCGCCGAGCGAGACCGAATGCGATGAAATGAATCTTACGGCCTCCAATGAATTTCTGAATACAGTATGGAGCGTCTGCTTTACTACTATAGCGCGGTCTAATAACATACTTTCCCGTTTGGACGCCGTCACGCTGACGGTCGCACAAAAAAACCGCTATAAGGGAGAATCTCTTTTCCTCAGAGCATATAGCTATTTCTATCTCGTACGCCTTTTTGGAAATGTGCCGATCGTCGACGTCTCGTTCAGAAGCTCTGATGAAATCATGAAATTCGACATGACGAGAAAGTCTGTTACAGAAGTTTACAGTTTGATTATCAAAGATCTGACAGAGGCGGCTTCACTCTTAACGGGCGTAAGCATTCCGAGTAAATCTCAGGCTTCGGCAGGCGCTTCCAAGACTTTGCTTGGCAAGGTGTATCTGACCAACAAACAATATGACCTGGCTAAAACGGTATTGAAGGAGGTGATTGACATGAAAACCTATTCCCTTAATCCTGACTACAAAAAGCTGTTTACCAACGGAAACGATGAACTGCAGGAGTCCATATTCGAGATAAAATATCTGTCGGGTAACCTCGGTGAGGGCAATTTGTTTTCTAGTATTTTCACGCCGGCGCGCTTTGATATGGCCATCTTCCCGGGCAATTTGCAAGGATCAGGCCGCGTATTGCCAACCCGCCAGATGGCAAGCGCTTACGAAGCCAAAGATTTGAGAAGAACAGCCTCCATCGGCGATTCCGTAAAACTCGTTACGGGTAAATATGAAAAGGAGATTTACGGTCTCAAATTTGTCGATTTCACCACCGGAATCGCGGGTGACGGAGGGATAAACTTCACGGCCCTTCGTTATGCGGACGTACTGTTAATGTATGCCGAAGCCCTCAACGAAACCAATGACGCCACAGAGGCGCTTACCTATATCAATTTGGTCAGGACGCGTGCGGGACTTCCTGCGCTGAACAGCATGGACAAGGCTGACTTTCAATTGGCAATGGAGCGCGAAAGAAGGGTTGAATTTTTCCTTGAAGGACACCGCTGGTTCGATTTGGTTCGTACAGGAAGGGCGCAAGATGTCATCAACAAGTATTTCAAAGACAATGGCTTAAGCTTTACCGTGGCTGCGCATGAACTGATCATGCCCATTCCATTGAGAGAAATTGATATCAACCCAAAACTGGGTCAAAATCCGGGCTACTGAAGGCAAACATAAATTTGTCCGCGTTATTGTTGATTACATAAAAACTGCCATGCGGCAGTCAGCTTTTCGGTTTCAAAGGAGCGGATTTCTTTTTGCAATTTTTCTCCTTTGAATTCGTCGGCTAATTGTAATCTCCGCAAGCCGATTTTTACATACTCCTCTTGAAGTTCTATGCCAATGGAATTCCTGCCAAGTTCTTTTGCGGCAAAGCAAGCGGTGAATGTGCCCGAAAACGGATCCAAAACTAAATCCCCTTTATTTGAACTTGCTTTGATAATTCGTTCAAGCAAAGCCATGGGTTTCTGGGTCGGGTGATTTTCGTATTCGCCCATACGGTAACGAACCCTTGCAAATTCCCAAACATTTCCCGGAACCTTCTTGGAATTGTAAACTGTCGGAACGGCTTTGCGATAATCAATAAGTTTGCGTTTGGCTCCTGTTTTCGCTTCTGTTAAAATGTCGCGGGCGTTGAAAGTGTAATTGTTTTTATCTTTTACGCAAAACAAAATAGGTTCATACATTGAGCCATAATATTTTTTTGCCTGTACGCCCGAACTGTCATAACTCCAAACAAGTCTTGAAAGAATGGTAAGTTTTTTACGCAAATGAATGTCAAAATAGGGCATAAACTGCGTGGCGGTCATTACATAAAAACTGCCATGAGGTTTTAGTTTTTGAATGCACAGGTCGAGCCATTGATAGCACCATTCCAAATAGGCTTCTTCCGTTTTCCATTTTTCAATGTGTCCGCTGAAGTTTTTGCCGAGGTTGTAAGGAGGGTCGGCAAACAGCAAGTCTGCCGAATTGTCGGGCAACATTTTAAGCGCCTCCAAAGCGTCTCCGTGAATAATTTTATGTTGCTCGTTGCCTAATAACTCCATCGTCAAATTCAAATTTTTATTGTTTCAAAGATAGTCAAAAATTGCCGATTGTCTGTTTGCCCTTCCGTCTGTATTTATTCACAAACCATTTGCTCTCTTGTCCCGCAACACGGCGCATCACAAGNGAATTAATNGCGCCGACGCCCANCCGAATTAATCATTAAAAAAAGCGGCTGCGNCGTAATAATATACGATAAAAAGAAGTCCGATTCCAAAGGGGATGAGGGCGTAATAGCGAAGCTCATCGTGGTCGGTGAAAAACTCGGTGCACATCCAGTAAGCATTGGCGGCTATCCAAAAAACCACGGCCATATTGTGAAAGAACTCGCTGCGCATTTTGCGTTCGCGCCAAGTGATGTAAATCGCCGCGCCGATGGCAGGCACAATCATGGCTATTCCCATCGGCTTCCAAAGCATAGCCCACGACATATCTTTGACCAGCCAAAAAACAATGTGAAGATTGGCTGTCCCGAAAATTCCTTTGGAGGACACATTCCTTTTTTTGTCGGGTAACATTTTTCAACAGGGTTACTTTATAATTACGAGATAATAGTTTTTCTTTCCTTTTTGAACGAGCAAATATTTTCCGTGCAGAGGGATGCAGGTTGTCGGCGCATGGGCGTCGCTCACTTTTTCTTTATTGACGCTAACCCCGCCGGCTTGAATCATTTTTCGCGCTTCTCCTTTGGAGGGAAAAATTTGATGTTGCGTGAGGACGGAAAGCAAATCAAGCGTCGAGGGTTTTTTCTCCCACTCCGTTTTTGACGCCTCCGCTTGAGGAACGCCCTCCGTGATTTGCAATAAAGTAGATTCGCTTAATTGGTTCAACGTATCGGCCGTTGCGTCTCCGAACAAAACCTCGGAAGCCTTTATCGCTTGTTCGCAGTCGCCGACGGAGTGAACGCGGCAAGTGATTTCACGCGCCAGTTCGCGTTGCAATTTTCTTTCGTGAGGAGCGGCATTATGCGAGGCAACCAAGGCTTCAATTTCATCCCGCTGTTTGAGCGTAAAAATTTTGATGAATGCGGCCGCATCGACGTCGGAAGCGTTTAGCCAATATTGATAAAACCGATAAGGCGAAGTTTTTGCCGCATCGAGCCAAATATTTCCTTGTTCCGTTTTGCCAAACTTAGCGCCGTCTGCTTTTTTTATCAACGGGGTGGTGAGCGCAAACGCCTCGCCCCCGTCTTTTCTGCGGATGAGTTCTGTGCCCGTCACAATATTTCCCCATTGGTCGGAGCCGCCCATTTGCAACTTGCAGTTCTTGTTTTTATACAACCAATAAAAATCATAGCCCTGCACTAACTGGTAGGCAAATTCCGTAAACGACATGCCTGTTTCCAATCGGCTTTGCACCGAATCTTTGGCCAGCATATAACTGATAGTGATGTGCTTTCCCGCGTCGCGAATGAAATCAAGAAAACGAAAGTCTTTGAACCAATCATAATTATTTACCATTTCGGCGGCATTTGACGAAGTCCCAAAATCTAAAAATTTATTGAGCTGTTTTTTCACGGCTTCCAAGTTGTGTTGCAAGGTCTCCTCCGACAGCAAATTTCGTTCTTGCGATTTTCCCGACGGGTCGCCCACCATGCCTGTGGCGCCTCCCACCAAAACAATCGGTTTATGCCCCGCTTGCTGAAAGTGCACGAGGGTCATCACTTGCACGAGGTTTCCAATGTGGAGGGAATCGGCCGTCGGGTCGAAACCAATGTAGCCTGCCGTTACTCCTTTCATGAGCGCGGCTTCGGTGCCGGGCATCATGTCCTGCACCATGCCGCGCCATTTCAATTCTTCTACAAAATTTATCTTCATTTTCTCCTAATTAATTTCTTTTCTCTTGTTCGTCTTTTCCTCCCGCTATTTTCCTCCGTTGTGCCGACAAATGTACTCCGAAACGGCAAAAGTTTCAATCGGATAAATTAAATTAATATTTTTTCCGCACAACTTCTTAAAATGATTAATTTTGCAAAAAAACAGGAAATAAATCATAATGCAAACCCCGGACTCCCTTAATTTAGTGCGTCAGTTTCACGAGGCCTTTGACCACCCGATGCCTGAAAAACCTCTGATTCCCGCCGAAAACAGGTGTCGATTGCGGGTTTCGCTTTTGGCGGAAGAATTGAAAGAGTTAGAGCAGGCAATAGAGCATCGCGATTTGGAGGCAGTTGCCGACGCCCTTTGCGATTTGCAATATGTGCTTTCGGGCGCCGTTTTAGAGTTTGGTTTGGGCGAAAAATTTGAGGCGCTTTTTAATGAAGTGCAGCGTTCCAATATGAGCAAGGCCTGCCTTTCGGAAGAGGAGGCGAAAAAAACGGCCACGCATTATAAAGAGAGTAAGAATGTAGCCAGTCATTATGTTCGCCGAGGCGATAAATGGTTAGTGTATAGAACGGAGGACAATAAAACATTGAAATCAATTACGTATTCCCCCGCCAATTTGGCGCGTATTTTAGAAAGTAAATAACAACAATAAACTAAAACAATTATGGGCAGGTTAGATATAGAATTTGTAAGGGCATTTCATGAATGGATGTTTCATGGGGCGACGCTTCTGTTAGGGCTTGCTTTGGTGCTCTATATCGTGTATTTAATCAGCGTGGCGGGCAAGCCTTCGCTGCATGATAAATACGATTTTAAAGCCGCATACGAAATTAAGCGCATGAAAGGAGTTTTTTTCTGCATCGCCCTCTTTGCTTTTTCAGTCATCAATCTTTATGGCAAAGAAACTTGGGACGAAACCGGCACCTCCAAATTGGCCTTTTTTGTGCGCGGTTTTATTGCCTTTGCGGGCGCCACGCTGGTGTATTATATCTCCGTGCTGATTTTGGATTACTACTACCCGCATCGGTTGAATAAAAGTTTGAATGCCATCCGCACGAAGCCGCGCATCAACCCCAAAACGGGAAACAAAATGCGGCTGTTGAGAGAAGATGAGGAAGACGTTCATCTTAACGAAGGAATGCGTGCCGAAGAAGATATTTTTTCGGTGGACTACGACGTGTGGTTTGATGAACAATCGGGCGATACCCTCATTGAAAGATATGAAGGGAATAAGGTGGCTCTGAAGTGCAACAACTGCGGATTTGACACCATGCGCGTTTTCAAAGAAGAAGTGTTGGAAAAAAACGCCGCCGGGGTTCCTACGCAAATTGTCAAGCATTACCAATGCGCCTACTGCAAAAACTTTCGCGCCACCGCCTTCAACGTTTCTCATAAAGACGCCAATGATTTGAAGAACAACTTAGTCCGATTTAAAGGGAATGAGTCGGAAAAACTTTACGGCCAAAGGACAAGATAAGCAACTATGTAATATAAGCCCCGGGGAATGGGCGTCAAGAAATTTCTATTGGAAGTCAGTAAATTAAAATGATATGAGAGCGACAGCAAGTATTCTATTTCTTTTTTTGTGCGGCGCAGCCTTTGGAGCGGCGGACACACTCGTGATGAAGCCGGCCTACGGCAAAGAAGCACGCACGGTAATTGATATTTTAAACCAAAATCATTTTAGTAAAATTTTGCTGAACGACTCGCTGGCGTCTGTTATCTTGGATAAGTATATTGAAGCCCTGGACCCCGGCAAAACCTATTTCCTGAAGTCGGACATTAATTCATTTGCAAAATACCGCACCACCCTCGACGACATGGCGCGTCGCGAAGACGTCAGCCCGGCTTTCGATATTTTTAAGCTCTATTGCAAGCGTTTCAAAGAACGTCAGCAATATGTGATGGATACGCTGATTGGCCGAAAATACGAGTTTACCAAAGAAGAGTATTATGAAACCGACAGAAAAGGCGCCCCTTGGTGCGAGAGCAGAAAGGATATAAACTCGCTTTGGGAGACTATTATAAAGAGTCAGGTGTTGGGCGATATATTGATTAGCAAACCCGACAGCACGATTATCAAGAACCTGAAGTCGCGCTATAAATATTTGGATAAAACGTTGTCAAAAATTAACGGGGAGGATGTGTTTGGCATTTATATGAATGCGATAACGGAATCGTATGACCCGCACACGAACTACCTCACTCCCTCGGCCGCCAATCGCTTTAACGAAAGCATGAGTCTTTCGCTGGAGGGAATTGGAGCGCAGTTGCAAATGGACGGAGAGAATGTAAAAGTGCTTGCCGTGATCTCGGGCGGGCCTGCCGACAAATCAAAAAAACTTTTTTCCAGCGATTTGATTATCGGCGTGGGGCAAAATGAAACGGGGGAGATGGTGAATGTGCAGGGCTGGCGTTTAGACGATGTGGTGAAAGTGATTAAAGGACCGAAAGGAACCACCGTGCGCTTGCAAATTATCCCCGCCAAAACGGGATTGAAGGGCGGGGCGCAAGAAATTGTTTTGGTGCGCGATAAAATAAAGTTGGAAGACATGGCCGCCAAAATGAAAATATTCCCCTTAAAAGAAAAAGGAAAGGTGAAGAAATTGGGCGTCATTACGTTGCCTGAGTTTTACATGGACTTCGAAGCCTATAACAAAAAGGATCCCAATTACAGGAGTACTACGCGCGATGTGCGTCGGTTGATTGACGAGTTGAAAAAAGAAGACGTTTGCGGCATTGTGATGGACCTTCGCAACAACGGCGGCGGCTCCCTCAACGAAGCCATTGAACTCACCGGGTTATTTATTAAAGACGGCCCCGTGGTGCAGGTGAAAAGCACGACTTCTGCGGTGGAAGTATTGCCTGACCCCGATAAAGAATTGTATTACGACGGGCCTCTCTTGGTGCTCACCAACCGAGGCAGCGCATCGGCCTCCGAAATATTTGCCGGCGCCATTCAAGATTATCGCCGCGGAATTATTATGGGCGAATCCACCTACGGGAAAGGCACCGTGCAAACCATTTTGAATTTGAACCGCTTCATCCGCGACAAAGAACCTTTAGGCTCCGTGAAAATTACCTATCAAAAATTTTACCGCATCACGGGCAGCAGCACCCAATTGAAAGGAGTAACCCCCGACGTCATGTTGCCCTCCCCGTTGGCGCCTAAACAATTTGGCGAAAGTTCTTCCCCCAATGCCCTGCCGTGGGATGAAATTAAGAAAACCAACTACAACGCCGTCGGAAACGTGAACCCAAAATTGATCAGCAGTTTAACGCAGTTGCTCGACGAGCGCATGAAGAGCGATTCGCTGTTCAGGAAATTTGTGAAAGAAACCGAGCAACAAAAAAAGTTTTTAGCCGACACAAAAATTTCATTGCAAGAATCGTTTCGCCGAAAGGAAATGGAAGAGCTGAAAACGGATTCATTGGCTGTTTCTAAAACCTCCCACAAAGCAAAAGCAGGCGAAACCGACATCAATAAGTTGGATGATGAATATTTGCGCGAAGGCTTGTTGGCGTTGTCTTATATGTGCGGCAAGAAATACGCCGTCGACGGCGCCATGGGGAAGAAGTAATTGCTTTTTCTCCTTCCGACCATTTTACGATTTTACTCAAGGCCGGCACGCCAAAGTCATGCCGTGAAATGGGCGCGTAACAAAATACCTCCCCCGTTATCGGCATTTGGCGAGGGAAATAACTCCGCTCTTTCATGCCCCCGCGGGGTTTTGGGAACCTCGTTTGAATACAGAAAATAAACGGCAAACGGGGGGCTTTAATCGCGGCTTCTTGGGTCATAGTTAGCGGGTTATCTTGGCGTTCATGCCTCCTCTAAATGAACGGCAAAGAAAGCCGCGCCCGTCGACATTTTCTCGGATGTCCGTTTTCATTTTTATCTAATCAAAAAAAAGTATATACTTGTAACCTTAAATTGGTTTCAAAGCGCTACTTTTGGAACAGATTTATAACTATAAAAAATATGGCAGAAATAGTGCAAATGCCCAAGATGAGCGATACCATGACAGAAGGCGTGGTGGCTAAATGGCATAAAAAAATCGGAGACGCGGTGAAGAACGGCGAAGTGATAGCAGAAATCGAAACCGACAAAGCCACGATGGATTATGAATCGTTTCACAGCGGCACGGTGCTCTATCTCGGAGCCAAGCAAGGCGAGCCGATTAAAGTGAATGAAATATTGGCCATTGTGGGAAAACAAGGAGAAGATATTTCTTCTTTGTTGGGGCAGTCTAAGCCCGCGGTTACACAGGTTGCAACAAGTACGCCTTCAACTCCTGCGCCCGCCAAACCTCCGGGGGCGAAAATCAATGCGGAAATTGTGCGCATGCCCAAGATGAGCGACACCATGACTGATGGCGTGATTGCTAAATGGCATCGCAAAGTGGGAGACCAAGTAAAAACAGGAGAAGTGTTGGCGGAAATAGAAACCGACAAGGCCTCGATGGACTATGAATCCTATAACACGGGAACCCTGCTCTATATCGGCGCCAATGCAAAAGAGTCGGTGAAGGTGAATGGCGTGTTGGCCATAATTGGCGATAAGAATGCCGATTGGAAAACGTTGCTTGAGGCGGAAACCTCGGCGACTTCGGCGCCGTCGGCCGCAGAAAATTCGGCGACTCCAAAAACTGCCCCCTCCCAAACACCCCCCGCCATTAAAACCTCATCGGATAACGGAAGAGTTCGCATTTCTCCTTTGGCGCGTAAATTAGCCCTCGAAAAAGGCATTGATATTTCAAAAATCCAAGGCAGCGGCGACGGAAGCCGCATCATTCGTCGCGACGTAGAACAGTTTCAAAGCAAAGGAGGAAGCGCATCCGCGGCGACTGCAGTCACTGGAAAAGAAAGTTTCACCGAAGCGCCGCTTTCGCAGATGCGCAAAACCATTGCCCGCCGTTTGTCGGAGAGCAAATTCTCTGCCCCGCATTTCTACTTGACGATGGAAATCAACATGGACAATGCCACTGTTGCCCGCAAGATTATGAACGAATCTTCTGCGGTGAAAATTTCTTTCAATGACATTATAATAAAGGCCGCGGCCGCGGCGTTGCGCCAACACCCGGACATCAACGTTTCTTGGTTGGGCGATAAATTGCGTAAAAATAATCATATTCATATCGGCGTTGCGGTAGCCATTCCCGACGGATTGGTAGTGCCTGTTCTTCGTTTTGCCGATCAAAAATCGCTTTCGCAAATTGCGACCGAAGTAAAAGACTTGGCGCAAAAAGCCGCCGATAAAAAACTGCAGCCTGCCGATTGGGAAGGGAGCACATTCACCATTTCCAACTTAGGCATGTTTGGCATTGAAGAATTTACGGCTATCATCAATCCTCCCGATGCCTGCATCTTGGCCATCGGCGGAATTAAACAAGCCGTGATTGTGAAAAATAACCAACCGACTGTTGGCTATATCATGAAAGCGACGATGTCGTGCGACCACCGCGCAGTAGATGGCGCCGCGGGGGCGGCTTTCCTCAAAACGCTCAAGAATTTCTTAGAAGAGCCTGTTAGGATTCTAATTTAAAATAATGGAAAAAATACGCTCGACCACCGTGTTGGCAATTTTGCACAACAATCAAGCCGTTATTGGCGCCGACGGGCAAGCCACCATGGGAAGTACGGTTGCCAAAAGCAATGTTAAAAAACTGCGCAAGTTGCAGGAGGGAAAAATAGTAGTGGGCTTTGCAGGCTCTACGGCTGATGCCTTTACTTTGTTGGATAAATTTGACGAAAAGCTGAACGCCTACGGAGGCAATATGAAAAGAGCAGCCATTGAGTTGGCCAAAGACTGGCGCACCGATCGCTATTTGCGGCGCTTGGAGTCAATGATTATTGCCGCCTCAAAAGAGGAGCTGTTAGTGCTGTCAGGAACGGGAGATGTATTGGAACCTGATCAGCAGGTGGCCGCCATTGGTTCGGGAGCGATGTATGCCCAATCGGCTGCATTGGCGTTGAAAAAACATGCCCCGCAATTGAGCGCAGAAGAAATAGTGAGGGAGAGTTTACAAATCGCAGCCGATATTTGCATTTACACTAATCACAATTTCACGATTGAAAAGGTCGGGTAACGTTTTTCGGGAGGCATAAAGAAGCGGCAGATTAAAAGCCACAAAACTGTCGCCCTGCCGCACGTTCAATTACGCAACGTACTCGCCATCTATAAATAGCGTAAAAAAATGGAATTAACTGATTTATTTGGGGACCTGCTTGTCAAGAACAGGCAAAACAAAGCGGTCTCCGGGTATAGGATATATGATGCAGAGCAAAAAAGAAGGACGGTAAGAAATGATTTGCCAAGTCTTTACCCTGACTTGCCTGAAAAAAAATACGACATAATTTATGCGGATCCGCCTTGGGACTATGGCGGCAAAATGCAGTTTGATAACAGCGGCAAGAAAAATGTTAACCAAAATTGGGAAAACAATATTTTCATTAGTTCTGCAAACTTCAAATACCCCACAGTCGAGACAAAGGATTTGATGAAAATCCCGATTAGCGAAATTGCAAATGATGACTGCTTGTTGTTTATGTGGGTTACAAACCCGCATTTGGAACAGGGCATAGAATTGGGCAAGGCTTGGGGGTTTGAATACAGAACTGTGGCTTTTGTGTGGGATAAAATGAACCATAATCCCGGACAATATACTATGTCGTATTGCGAACTGTGTTGGTTTTTAAGAGGGGCAAGATACCCGCTCCCAGGGGCGCAAGAAATATCAAACAACTTGTCCGTGCCCCAAGAGGCAAACACAGCGAAAAACCGCTTGAAGTTTTAAAATCAATAGAACTAATGTTCCCGACTCAAGAAAGAATTGAACTGTTTGCAAGGCAGAAGCCCGAAGGTTGGGATGTCTGGGGCTTGGACGTCAGAGAGGAGTTTGAATAAAAAAAACGCAACGGCTAAGTCGGGTAATTAGGTCGTCTGGAGCGTAAATCTCGGCAAGTGTTTGTTTGCCCAACTTA